>Ga0326597_10000241_pt1 | contig 103451 bp, 105 predicted proteins | sample RVTome_12_FD_203789 | JGI IMG/M metagenome (GOLD analysis project Ga0326597, IMG submission 203789) | Soil microbial communities from uranium-contaminated site in the Upper Colorado River Basin, Wyoming, United States - RVT100D185 | ecosystem: Environmental > Terrestrial > Soil > Contaminated...
TGATCTTCCCTCGATTTCATGGACACCGGGTTAAGAGCCCGTCGCCATGGCTTCGAACTCGGCGGGAGAGCGATAGCCGAGGGTCGAATGCCGGCGGACTCGGTTATAGAATACTTCGATCCATTCGAAAATGTCCTGCCTGGCTGCTTCGCGTGTCCGATAGCGCTGATGATGCACGTGTTCCGTTTTCAGCGTATGAAAGAAGCTTTCCACCACGGCATTGTCCCAGCAGTTCCCGCGCCGACTCATGCTCGCCGTCAGGCCGTGCACGGCGAGCAATTCGCGGTAGGTGGTGGCGGCGTACTGGGACCCGCGGTCCGTATGATGCACCACGCCGTGCGCCGGTCGTCGGTGTGCCACAGCCATGGTGAGCGCCGCCGTGGCCAACTCCTGAGTCAGGCGGCTCCCCATCCCCCAGGCAATGACCCGACGCGAATAGAGATCGAGCACGACCGCCAGATAGAGCCAGCCCTCGGTGGTCCAGACGTACGTGATGTCGCCGGCCCACACGCGGTTGGGTGCAGCGACCGCAAATTGACGGTGGAGCATGTTCGGGACGACCGGATGCCGATGCGCCGAATCCGTGGTGGCTCGCCACTTCGTGATCGTCTTTGCGCGGATCGCATGCGTGCGCATGAGCCGGGCCACACGATGTTCACCGATCCGCTTGCCCTGGGCCCGAAGGGTCGCGTGGACCCGGGGGCTGCCGTAGGTCCTGCGCGACTCAGCGTGGATGACCCGCATCTCGGCGACCAGCCGTCGATTCTCTGCCGCGCGGCGACTCTCGGGCCGGGCCACCCAGGCATAGTAGCCCGCAGGGGACACCGCCAGCAGGCGACACATCAGCCGCACCGGAACGCGGCCCACATGTGCACGAATGGCTCGGCACCTCATGACGACGGCGTGGCGAAGTACGCCGCCACACTCTTTAAAAAATCCCGCTCCTGCGTCACACGGGCCAACTCCCGTTTGAGTCGGGCGAGCTCCTCTTCATGAGGTTTGCGCCGTCCCTTGCCAGGGAAGGCGGCGATCGGATCACCGGCGACTTCCTGCTTCCAGCGCCGTAACAGATTCGGTGTGATCCCCAGATCCCGAGCGACCTGCGCGGTGGGATGTCCACCGGACGTCACCAGCTTCACGGCCTCCTGCTTGAATTCCCGAGTAAATGCTCGTCGTCTTTGCCCCATGTTGACTACCTCCTGGGTGAGCATGCCCCACCCTTTTCGAGGTGTCCACTATTTCGGGGGAGGATCACACGTGTCTTATGGCCGTAGGCCTTAAGTCCATTTGAGTTGGGCTCGATATACAGAAGCAGCTCATCGAGGCGTTCGATTAATAGCCGTAACGCCTGCTCAGCCGATCGTTGCTCTGGTTCTGCAACCCCAAGGCCTTGCGCAATCTCTTCAAAGAAATATAGGCCAGGGCGCCAAACACCTCGGATGGTGTGTCCGACGGGATGGATTGAAGGTTTAATGTCTTGTGCACCGAAAACTCTTGTCACCCAATCAGCCAGCAACCCAGCCTTCTTTTCGGTCGCCACGAGGCCTGTCGACAATATCCAAAGGGCTGAACCGGACCCATACAGATGAACAAAATGTGTAGGCGTCTCGTATGCGAAACCCTGTGGTGTCTGCACATGGACTGTTGGTACCCACCCCGGAAGCGTAGTCGTGGTATTTAGGTACACGATCGCACCCATCTATCGGTCCGCCCTCACTCGCGTGCGTGGATTCTGGCCACTCCTCATGGCATGTAATTTCGCCATAGTGAATTCGTTCTGAGTTTTAAAAGTCCGTGACCAAAAACCCTCACAATACTGAGAGACAAGATTTCACAAAACAGTGCGGTACAGTGCTCATTCATAGGAGTCAAAAGGAACTGATTTTGACTAGAGAGTAGTTGTTGCCGTCTGCTTACATATTATCGTATTCCTCTTCGTACTCTGGTTCATAGAGTTCGTGCAAGTCAGTTTCTCGAGTATCTGTAAATCTAGGCTCCATTCCCGCTATCGCAACCTCCTCTGCATTCTTTAGAGTCAATCCGCAAGCAAGGCATGTGAATTGTGACGCAAGGAATTCCTGATCGATGAATAGACGGTCATCCACGTATTCTGGGGCAAGCTCTTTTATGAGATCACCTGATAAGGTGCCTTTTGTTTTGCAGGCGGGGCATGGTTCATGTTTTATGGCCGGCCTAGGTCGCAGAAGTGCAATTCGAGCTTCCCGTGTCAACTTCGAACGTTCCGATTTAGACTTCGAAGTGAAGGCTTTTGCATGGTCAGTGATTCTCCGCTTGACGGTACTTTCTGTTTGTTTGGCTAGTGTAGAAATGAGCGTCTCTGCTGTTGCGGCAATATCCTTGTCAAATAGATCAGGGAGCGTTTTTTTCAAAGTAGCGCAGAGAATCTTGCATGTCTCATAGTAACGCGGCAACCATTTGGATTCTTTTAAGTTGGCAAAAGGAAGCTCGCCCGTGTGTAATTCTTGATTCCTAAGTATGGCGAGGAAATCGCATAATTCGCGCTGGGATTTTGTAAATCCAGTAACTGTTTTTTCTAGCCGCAGAAAGAGTGAATGGGCAGGTATTGATTTCGGTTGTCCCACAATTGGGAACCCGCACGCATAAAGTAGGTTTGTGTCTTCGCGGGGATCAGCGTTAAGGACGGGATGGATTTTGGTAAGCGCTGCCCGGGCCAAAAATTCGAGGCTCAACGACGACCAGAATGGAAAGTGCGGGTTACTATGACTTACCTTGTTGGCCAGTTCCGCATAGGTTTTCGCCTTCATCCATAGTTGCTTAGAGTCCCACATTCCCATAAGACCCCCCAATCAGTATCCTCTCGATCACTCTGTCGGTATCGGGTTGGAGTGCTGCTCCGCGGGCATGAAGTATTCGCGTGTTATCAATAACCAGAAGAGTTTGTTCGGACCATTCAATTTGGATTAATGAGGATTGTGTGATGAGCCGTTGAATAAGCATGCTTGCGTCGCTCGCACTCAAGGAATGGGGAATCATGCATCCTGGATCATAACGAATGCTGAACGAATTGTTTTCAGGCTCCATTACCGTGCAGAGGAATGTTCTTACGCATCCAGATCGCCAAATACTCTCACAAAGAAGATGCAACTCATCATTTGAGAGCTTCCACTGCAGAGGATCAATAAGTGTCGTCGGTCGGTGCCCTGATCCTGGCCTTACGCAATAAAGGAAGAGAGTTCGCGCAGGTGTATGCCAATGGGCTACATCGGTATGAAACGGAAACGGGAGCAGGCCGTATCTGCTTGAAAGCGTGTTAGGGTTTGCTTCGTTGACATGCTGTGGACTTAAGGCTCGAACCGGGTACGGGTGCCGAGGATCTACCGTAGGTGTGCCAAATTCGTTGGCGAACTCGAGTAATCGTGAACGGTCGAAGCCGTAGATAACGCAATAACCTTCTGTCGATAAACACTCCTTTATCGATTCTAATGTAGGAAAAGTACCTTTCAGACCATGGTACTCAAATACGTCCATAGGCTGCTTTCAACTTTCAGTCCTAATCATTTGTTTTTGAGTTCGCGCAATGATGCGTCGTACCCATTGAAAGATCAAGAGGATTACGACCTCTGTACGATAAGGTTTTTGGACCGAGCTTTACGAGAGGTATAGGGACAAATCGCTTGTTCCTCTGTGCTACTTTGACCATAGAGATCAAGTGAACTTCTGCACGCCGTCGGCTTCTTTCAAGGAAAACTAACAAGGGGGAGTCTTCGACACCCCCTGACCCTCAAGATGCGCCCGCGTCTCCGCCGGCGACGAGAGCTAGGGGAAACCCGCTGCGGTGGCTTCCTCCGGGCTGGCAATCGCGCCAGCAGCACTAAAGAAGCTGGCACGGTTGCAGGCCCTTCGCCCGCGACTAGGAATGAGCCTCCTGCCCCGGCGTGGGTGGGGGCAGGGGGCTTGATCTGTTTCTGATCCAGTGAGAAGCGGGATCTGCGAACCCTGACATCCAACCGAAGGTGCCGCTGCCTCCCATCCAACTCGTGATTGTACATTGGTCTCCGAGACGGCGCAGTGTTTCCTCAAGCAGCAAACGGTACATCTTGAACTCCATCTCTTTGGCGTGTCTCGCGACGACGAGTTGCATCTGCTCGATAGGCACTTTGATTCCCAACGAACAGAAGTACCGATGCTCTTCAAACTCCCGTGGGAGACTGTCCAGATCCTTGCTGATGTACTTCGAGAGGTAGCGTGCAAGCTTTACGGGCGAGCTCCCAGGCCGTGGCCCTTTCACATTCACCTGACCTTGCCCCGGACCAACAATCTGATACCAGCAGCGACGCAGGAGACGAATATCCTGAAACCCCCGGACTGCCACATGAGGATGAATCGCGCCGCGCCTCTGGCATTCCAGGACAGCCACGTAAGGAATCGAATAGCCGATGCGGGCAAGCATCCGACGGAGGCGTTCGAGGTCCCTTAATACTCTTTCTCGGTTCTCTACATTGTCACGATAGGTGAAGGTGACAAGATGATCGGCGCCGATTGTCAGGCATTTTCGCCGAATCTCGCCCTTTGCGCGTGCCCGTGCTCGTTTCTCATTCTGCTCCCGATTGATTGAGCGGCCCTTCTCCCGTTTCTTTCCAGAATGAGGCTCGACCTTACCCCAAGACGCTTCCATCCATTGCTTGCCGAAATCATGGATCTTGATCGACCAGACGTGCCCTTCTGGACGTGCGATGCTGTGCGACGAGGTGCGATCGTCAAGAAATGTCCTCCTGTCAAGTTTAGGGGCGACCGGCGGACCGGCCGCCGTGCGCCGCTGGCCGCCGCCAGCGGGCGCATCGGCGGAGCTGCTTCGGCTTGGCTCCTCTTGATGACGATGTGGCATGAGTGTCCCTCTTTTCATGACCATTCGCCTACGTCGAGACGTTACTCGGTTCGACGGACTCGCGCCATCCATCGCGAATGAGGCGGTCAACCACTTCAACGGGAATGCGTACCGAACGACCGAGTTTCACATACGGGATACGACGTAACAGAATATCGCGCCGCCATGTGGAGACCTTTCGACCAGTCCGCGCAGCCGCCTCGTTGACGGTCAGGAGCTGTGCACTTGCCTTCTGCATCTGTTTCCTCACTTTCTGGTGATTGACATTGATACTTCGTATCCCTGATGATGGCACTCTAGTAACTCATAACAGACGATTCAAGGTTACATATCGGTTACCCTTCATGACTCATTTTCCAGCTCACGCCTCTCTCTGGTGGCGCAGTCGCGTCAAAATTAAGGACAACATGATTGTCCCCGTCCCTCTTTTCACTCCATACAATCCCTTCGAATCGTACTTTCCCATAGAAACTGCGACACGCGAACAACGGTCGTTGCCCTATCTCATGCTTGATGTGGACTACGAGGACATCCAGGCCGTCGCACAGTTCAGTGAACGCTTTGGGGTGCTCGGGAATCTTCAGCATATCGGTTGGGGGCAATGGGCTACCGAACAGGGGCCTTTCGCTCCTTTGTTCACGGAACAGTCTTCACAGCAAGCGGCGAAGGCGCATTTCTATCGTGCGAGCGCTGGAACACAACCCAATCCCACTCTCTGCACACCGATGAGCATGGAAGACTTTTGCCGCGCACGATGGGATCTCGCGGAAACGATCGAGTTGGCGCAACGTGCCAGCGGGCAGCAGCCAGTCGGCCAACAGGACCCGAACGACGATGTAGGCGTGAGTGATCTATCGCTCAAGGAGATCCGCCGCCGTGCGTCGTTCGCCATGACGTCAGGTCTCGCGATGCTGCGCCCCCGCCCGATCTGGCATGTGGAGCAAAATCAGTGGCTCACGGTTTGGGATGTGGGCAGCCTAGAGGCAGCGATGTATCTCATGCTGCTGTTCGACATTCAGGGCCGTGGACATATTCTCACTTGTCCCCGATGCCGCAAGGTCTTTGTGGCAGACCGTTCACGCACGCAGTTCTGTTCTACCGTCTGTCAGAATGCGGCGAAGGTCCAACGGTTCCGGGCTCGACAGACACAACGTGAGCAAGCCAGTGAGTCGGCACACAATCGCAAGACAACATCCCGCAAGGATGAGTGAACCATCATGAAATTCAGAAAGGAGGCGAGAACATGGCACGTAAGGGCGGAGTAGACCGAGGCATTACCAAGCGGGCAGACCGGGACGGCTGGTGGGTACGGCTGTATGTGAACGGGCGATCCCGCTGGTTTAAGTGTGATACGAAAAGTCAGGCGAAGGCCCTCTATGGACGACTGAAAGCGGACGCACGGGAAGGAAAGTATTTTCCTGAGAAGTTCGCTCCGTCGAAGGACATCACTCTACGGACCTGGATTGCCCGCTGTCTTGAGGGGACGACCAATCGTGGCGTGGCGAACGAACGACGATATGGGCGTCGCTGGTCCCTGCTACTTGGAAAGCGGCTCATCTCGCAGTTGACGACCGAGGATCTGCGAAGAACTCAGGCCATGATGCGAGCCAAACTGAAGCCGCAGAAGAAGGTTCGTGGGAAAACTGAGGAACCCCAGCGGCAATGGAGCGATGCAACCATCAACCGCCATTTTGCCTTCCTCCGCCACATGCTCATGCTGGCCGTGAAGGACGGGAAGCTGGCCAGGAATCCGGTCTCCGGAGTTTCCTTTCTTCCGGAGGAACGGCGAACCCGCTTTCTGAACGATGCCGAGTTGGCCAATCTCGAACGGATCATGACACCCGCACACTGGAAGCTCGTGGTATTCGCGGTGGAAACCGGCCTGAGGCGGGAAGAACAATTCCGCCTTCGTTGGGATCAGATCGACATGGAGACGGGCATTCTCACCATTCCACTCCCAAAGGGTGGAAAGACCAGGCATGTGCCCCTGAGCGATGGCGCGCAAACGATCCTGCGATCGCTCGATTCGTTTGTACAGTCTCCGTGGGTTTTTCCTAGTCCCATCGATCCGTTGTCATCCTGGAATGCACAGAGCTTTATTAACCACGTGTATTCACCCGCGTTGCGGAAGGCCGGAATCCAAGGAGCTTGTTGGCATACGCTCAGGCATACCGCCGCCAGTCGTCGGATCATGGCCGGAGTGGATCTCGTAGCGGTCAAGGAGATCCTGGGGCATCGAGACATTGTCACCACCTTGCGATACTCTCACCTGTCACCGGGACATCTGCGGGAAGCGGTGAACCGTGGAAGTCTGATTGGAACCGTCACCAAAACCGTCACCAGCCCAAAACATCACGAGCCCACCCCTGAAGGAGTAGGCTCGCAAGTGATTGATGGATTGAATGAAGAAATTGGCTGGGGGACTAGGAATCGAACCTAGGTAGTCAGATCCAGAGACTGACGTCCTACCGCTAGACGATCCCCCAACCGACGCTCACACTAATATAAGGCTCTCGACTTCGTCAAGATCGGCGCGGGTTTGTTGGGAGAATCCGTCAGATCACGCTGAAGCCCGCTCGATCCCTTTGCGGAGACGGAGCAACGTTCGATCTCGCCCAAGCACCTCCATCACCTCAAACAGGCCCGGGCTGGCGGTGCGACCGGTAAGAGCAACGCGGACCGGCTGAGCCAGCTGGCCCATCTTCATCCCTTCCTCTTCGACGAATTTCTTGAAGCTATCTTCCCACTCCTGCTTGGAAAAGATCTCGAACGACTCAAACCGCACGAGCAGCTTGCCGAGAATCGGCGCCATGGCCGGCGTGAGAAACTTCTTCGCTGCCTCCTCGTCAAACACGACAACCTGCCCGAAATACGGCCTCACCCAATCGACCATCTCCACCAGAGTTTTGGCCCGCTCTTTCACCAGCACAACGAGTTGCGCCAGCCGGTCAGCGGACACAGCCCGGACTTCGTCTTGGAGACCCGCACCTTCCAAGAGCGGCACGAGTGCCTGAGCCACTTGGCTGGGGGGACTTGCCTTGATGTATTCGGCGTTCAGCCACAGAAGCTTGTCCGGATTGAAAACCGCCGGAGATTTTTGCACATGATCCCACGAAAACTTCTCGATCAGCTCCTGGCGGGTAAAGAGCTCTTGATCGCCGTGCGACCAACCGAGCCGGACCAGATAGTTGACCATGGCTTCGGGGAGATATCCCATATCCCGGTACGCCATGATTGAGGTGGCACCGTGTCGCTTAGAGAGTCGGGCTTTATCCGATCCTAGGATCATCGGCAAATGCCCGAAGCGTGGAACGGGAAAGCCAAGCGCTTCGAAAATCGGGACTTGCCGGGGGGTGTTGGTCAAATGATCGTCGCCCCGTACCACGTGAGTGACGTTCATCAGAGCATCATCGACGACGACGGAAAAGTTGTATGTCGGATAGCCGTTGGACCGGAGAATGATCAGATCGTCCAGCACATTGTTGTCGAAGATGATCGTGCCTTTGATGAGATCATCGACCACCGTCTGGCCTTCTTGCGGTGCCTTGAATCGAAGCGCGGCATCCTCTGATGGATTTCTTATGCTCAGACGTCGGCAGCGGCCATCATAGCGAGGCGACAGGCCTTTCGCTTCCGCTTCCTTTCGCCGGACCTCCAATTCGTCTGCTTTGCAGACACACCAATAGGCCCGGCCATTTTCAAGCAACTGCATCGCATGGCTTCGATAGAGATCCATCCGCTCGGTCTGTCGAAAAGGGCCTTCATCCCAATCGAGCCCCACCCATTTCATCCCTTCGATGATGGCCTGGATCGATTCATCCGTAGATCGGCTTTGATCCGTGTCCTCAATGCGAAGAATGAAGACTCCCTTCTGCTGGCGTGCAAAGAGCCAATTGAACAGGGCCGTACGGACCCCGCCGATATGGAGAAAGCCTGTTGGACTGGGAGCAAAGCGCACGCGGACTTGCGTCATACGGAATCCCGATGTAGTCATGCCAAGGTCGGTATCTCTATAACATGCACGGAAAAGTGTTGTACAGAAACGGTTCCCTCATGGCCCCTTTCATCTGGATCAGCCTTCTGATAAGAGAGCGAGAGGAGATCGCGAATGGCGGAACTCACACAGCCAGCCACGGTACTCTCAGCCACCAATCTCACACCCCACGTTCGTCAACTCGTCGTTCTTCCCAAGACACAAAATCTCTCCTTTCAACCCGGCCAGTGGGTTTCGTTGAAGCTGCCTGTCGGCCCCAAACCACCGCTTAATCGTGCCTATTCAATGGCGGCCCCGGCGTCGCCTTCGGGTGAACTGACATTGGTGTTCGACCACGTGCCGGAAGGAATGGGATCCGGTTATCTGTATCAACTCAAGGCCGGAGACGAACTGCTGCTGTCTGGCCCCTATGGGAACTTCGTGTTGCCTCAGCCGCTCAATCGGGCAGTGCTGTGCATCACACGATACACCGGCATCGTTCCGATCCGCTGCATGCTCAAAGCCTTGTATGCCCATCGTGAAACATCGCCGGTCCTCGTCATCGCGGTCGGCCCGGCTGAGAATGAATTGCTCTACCACGACGAACTCCTTTCGCTCGCCGTGATGCACGCCTCATTTCGCTATCTCCCCCTTGTCGCGTCCGGAGACGAATCGGCCGTCGCGTTAACTGTGACCATGCTGCGACCACTGCTCGAGGGAACGTCGCACGTCCTCCCCATGCTGTGCGGCACGAAGGAGTTTGTGCGGCCACTACGCGCATTCTTCGTGGAAGCCGGCTACGAGAGGAAAGAGGTGAAAACCGAAACGTATAACTAGAAGATCGTCAACCATCGAACGTCATCGGTCAATCAAAACGAGGCCGAAGGGCAGAATCTGAAACGAATGACGCATCGCTCAATGCCCTTCTCTAACAAGGTTTTTATTCACGGCGGGGATCTCGACGACGATGTCCTTTGAGCCGTTGGGCACGCACTGGCAGCCGAGACGGGATTGCAGTGTGGTCATCGGGGCTTCATCCAACTGATCGTATTCGTCGTCAGTGCCTTCGTTACAGCTTTCTAATCCCTGCTTCACGATCACATGGCAGGTTGAGCAGGCACAGACCCCTCCACACACATGCTCCAGATCCATTCCATTGCCCATCGCCACATCAAGGATACTTCCGGGAAGCCCTGTTGGGCCATAGGGGATCTTGGCCGGATCAACGGTGACTTTGGTTACGGTTCCATCTGGCTGAATATATGTAATGGTATATGAGGTTTTAGGGAGTTCGTACTCAGCTTTCTCAATATAGGGGTTTGTCCCGCCCATGTACCCGTTCCTTTCTCCTACCGAATCAGACTCTAATCCTGGGTTGACAGCCAGGAAACTCGCGTGCTACTCTTAGTCCGACCAAATTGATCGGAGATCATTATAGTCTCCGATCATATTAATCGGCAATAGCTATGTTGAAGATTTCAAAAAAAGCTGACTATGCGCTCATGGCACTTCAGCACATCGCCTCCGTCCAGTTCGGCGATGTAACACCGGGCCGCGTCGTGAATACGAAAGAGATCGCCGAGGAATACAACATTCCACTGGAGTTACTGGCGAAGGTGCTCCAAGCCCTATCCAAGAACGGCATGATCGAAAGCCATAATGGCCCCAAGGGCGGCTATTTACTCGCCCGGCGTGCTGAACAGATCACGATCGCACAGATCCTCGAAAGCATCGAAGGCCCGTTGGGCATTACCGATTGTTCGCACGAAAAGGAAGGTGAATTCTGCATGCAGCGGGAACATTGTACGATTCGCACTCCGCTGCTGAAGGTCCAGGACAGCATTTTTCAGCTGCTCAATAACATGACGCTGCAAGACATGTTGGGCGGCACCCCGCTTATTACGATTCAATCCCCTACGATACAAGGAGTCGAACGATGAAGTTGCCTATTTTCTTGGACAATCATTCCACCACGCCGATGGATCCGCGGGTGCTGGAAACCATGCTCCCCTATTTCGTTGAAAAATTCGGCAACGCCGCCAGTCGCAACCATGCGTTCGGGTGGGCCGCGGAAGAAGCGGTGGAACAGGCCCGCAAGCAGATTGCGAAGCTGATTAAAGCGGATTCGAAGGAAATCGTCTTCACCAGCGGCGCCACTGAATCGGACAACCTCGCGATCAAGGGCGTCCTGGAGATGTACAAGGAGAAGGGCACCCACATTATCACGTCGTCCACGGAACACCGCGCCGTGCTCGATACCGCCAAGTCGCTCGAAGCGAAGGGCCTGGCAACGGTCACCTATCTGCCTGTCGACAAACACGGCATGGTGAATCCCGACGACGTGCGGAACGCGATTACGGACAAAACCATCCTGATTTCCGTGATGCTGGCCAACAACGAAATCGGCACGATCAATCCCGTCCAAGAGATCGGGAAGATCGCCAAGGCGAAAGGTATTCTGTTTCACTGTGACGCAACACAGGGCGTCGGCAAAATCCCCGTCGATGTGCAAGCCATGGGCATCGACCTCATGTCGTTCTCGGCCCACAAAATCTATGGGCCCAAGGGGATCGGCGCGCTCTACGTCCGGAAGAAGAATCCTCGGGTCCGCATCGCGGCACAAATGGATGGCGGTGGCCACGAACGTGGCATGCGTTCCGGGACGTTGCCGGTACCGTTAATCGTGGGGTTTGGCAAAGCCTGCGAGCTGTGCGAGCAGGAAATGCCATCGGAAGCTGCGCGACTCACCAAGATGCGCGACCGGCTCCAGGCCGACATCATGGCGGCGCTGGAAGAAAGTTATCTGAACGGCCACCCCACCAATCGGCTGCCGGGCAATCTGAATATCTCCTTTGCCTACGTCGAAGGCGAGTCGTTGCTGATGGGCATGAAGGACATCGCGCTGTCATCCGGTTCGGCCTGTACCTCAGCAACCTTGGAGCCCTCCTACGTATTGCGCGCACTCGGCGTCGGTGTGGAACTCGCCCATTCCTCGATCCGCTTCGGCTTGGGCCGTTTCAATACGGACGAAGAGATTGACTACACGATTAAAAAGGTTATTGAAATAGTCACCAAGCTGCGAGAAATGTCCCCGCTTTACGAAATGGCAAAAGAAGGCGTCGACCTGAAATCAGTTCAGTGGGCTGCCCACTGAGCCCATACAGACAGAGGACGAAGGAGGAACACCATGGCTTACAGCGATAAAGTCGTCGATCATTTCAACAACCCCCGCAACATGGGGAGCTTCAAGAAGGATGAAGATGGCGTCGGCACCGGGATGGTTGGCGCGCCCGAGTGCGGCGACGTCATGAAGCTCCAGATCAAAGTACAGAATGATACGATTGTGGATGCCAAGTTCAAGACCTTCGGCTGCGGGTCAGCCATTGCCAGCTCCAGTCTGGCCACCGAATGGCTGAAGGGCAAGACGATCGAGGAAGCCCAGAAGATCAAGAATACGGACATTGTGCAGGAGTTAAACCTCCCGCCGGTGAAGATTCACTGCTCCGTGCTCGCGGAAGATGCGATCAAGGCGGCATTGGCCGATTATCAGAAGAAGGCTGACGGACAGCCGGCCGGCACCAAGTAACGGTCACGAAGGGAGCGCCCTATGGACACGACGAATGCAGAAACTCAGACTCCGGTCATCACGCTCAGCGAGGCAGCCCTGAAGGAAGTCAAGCGGCTGATCAACGTGCAAGGCATCGAGGAAGGCGGGCTTCGCCTCGGCGTCAAGGGCGGCGGCTGCTCGGGTCTGAGCTACACGATCAATTTTGACGAGAAGATCGGCCAGTACGATCAGGTCTATGATTTCGACGGTGTCAAAGTCATCGTCGATGCCAAGAGCGCCATTTATCTCCAGGGCACCCAATTAGACTTCCAAAAAGACCTCATGGGCGGGAACTTCAAGTTCGTCAATCCGAATGCCAACAAGACCTGTGGTTGCGGAGAGTCATTCTCAGCGTAATCAGTATCGGGCACAAAATACGACCGTTCTCCTCAGGCTGTTCAAAAAGACCGTCCAGCAAGGCTGCGGCGAGGAGGTACATACCAAGCTTCGCTTGAGCCGCTCGCGTCGATCACATGCAGGCGGATGGTTCCTATGCCTCACGTGGGTTTCCCGGTATGTCGAGACCTCTGAACGACGCGAGAACGCGGCTGGCTGACTGTTTCAACAGCCTGAAACCAGGCATGGCCCGTTGCCATGCCCACTCTTGTCAAAGCAGGTAGAGGCATGGAACATCATCACGCTCACAGCACCAATCCTCGCGAACTCCAGATGGCCAGGAGCATGTGCTGGCATTGCCAGTCTGAGGTATCTGGTGAATATTTCTGTGACCGTTGCGTCAAAGTCCAGCCGGTTTCGAAAGAGACGGATTATTTCACCTGCCTGGGGCTTCCCCGCCGACTCACCATCGACCAGAGCAAACTGGAGGCCAAATTCTACGAACTGAGCCGCGCCTTCCATCCGGACTTCTATCAGAACAAGAGCGAGACTGAACAGACCATCAGTCTGGGCAACGCCGCGACGCTCAACACGGCCTATCGCACGCTCCGCGATCCGATTCAACGGACCGAATATTTGCTGGACCTTGAGGCCGGAGCCGTGAAAGAGATTCGCACTTCTCCTCCGTCAGATCTCTTTGAAGAAATCCTTGAGCTCCAAGACACGCTCGACGAATATCGGACTGCCGATCGCACATCGGAAACCGGGCAGCAGCTGCGCGCCAAACTCCAAGCGGAGCAGCGCGGGCTGGAGGGACGACAAGGTGACATGGAGGCCCAGCTCCAGCAACTCTTCACCGACTGGGATGCACTCCAAGATCGCAGCGAAGCGAACAGCCTCGCCCGCTCCGAGCGGGACCGCTTGTTAAAGCAGATGCGAGAAATTGTCTCCAACCGAACGTACGTCAAGAACATCGTCAACGACCTCGTTGCGACGATCGGATAATCATCATGGCACGTATCGTTGGTATCGATTTAGGCACCACGAATTCTCTTGTTGCCTACATGGACAAAGAGCGCCCTCGTGTCATCGCCGGACGGAACGAACGCACGATGGTACCTTCCGTCGTCGCCATGACGGACAACGGATTGATCGTCGGCGACCCTGCCAAGCAACACCTGATCCGCAGTCCAGAACGAACGGTCTACTCCGTGAAGCGGTTCATGGGGAAAGGCCTCGCCGATGTGCAGGACGAGTTAGCCTATTTCCCCTACCTGCTCACTGAGCAAGGCGGCGTCATTCGCATCAAGCTTGGCGAGAAGAGCTACTCACCACCGCAGATCTCGGCCATGATCTTACGAGAGTTGAAGCAACGGGCTGAATCGTATCTCGGGGAAAGCATCACGAAGGCCGTCATCACGGTCCCTGCCTACTTCAACGACAGCCAGCGACAAGCTACGAAAGATGCGGGCATGATTGCCGGCCTCGAAGTCCTGCGGATCATCAACGAGCCGACGGCCGCCTCACTGGCCTATGGCCTCCAAGAAAAGACGCAAGGCACGATCGCCGTATACGACTTCGGCGGGGGCACCTTTGACATTTCTATTCTGAAGCTCAAGAACGGCATCTTCGAAGTGTTGGCCACCAACGGCGACACCCACCTCGGCGGAGACGATTTGGACCGCCAGGTTGCTGACCTCTTTCTCGCAGAAATTCGCACCCGATATGGGATCGATCTCAGTGCCCACCCCGATCACATGCAAGCAATCCGTCTCGAAGCAGAGCGGGCCAAAATCCGTCTGTCCGATGAACTGAAGACACAGGTGTCGGTCGAGTTGCCGGACAATAATGGACGCTTTATAAGAGAGCTGACGCGGGATCAGCTCGAATCCCTCGCCGTGGAAATCATCGAACGAACCTTGGTTCCTTGCCGGATGGCCTTGAAAGACGCGGGGCTGGCTCCTAACGATATCGACGAAATCGTGCTTGTCGGAGGCTCCACCCGCATGCCGCTCGTTCGACAACGTGTTCAGGAACTGTTCGAGAAAACCCCCCACTGCGACCTCGATCCGGACGAAGTCGTGGCCCTCGGCGCCGCCGTGCAGGCGGACATTCTGAGCGGCGGCACCACAGACATGTTATTGCTCGATGTCACCCCTCTCTCACTCGGCATCGAAACGATGGGTGGCGTGATGAGCAGCTTGATCAGACGGAACACGACCATCCCGGCGAGTGCGAAGGAAATGTTCACCACCTACGTCGACGGCCAAACCGGCGTGGACATCCACATTCTCCAGGGCGAGCGCGACCTGGCGAAAGACAATCGCAGCCTCGCAAAATTTCGGCTGAGAGTTCCTCCGCTCCCGGCCGGCGTCCCGCGCATTGAAGTCATGTTTCTTATAGACGCCAACGGGATCTTGAACGTGACGGCAAGCGATATGCGGACCGGGCAGAGCCAGTCCATCGAAGTGAAGCCCTCTTACGGTTTATCCGACAACGAAGTGGAGCGGATGATTGAGGATTCGTTCAAGTTTGCAACGGATGACGTCACCGCCCGCAAGCTGATCGAAGCGCGGCTGGACGCCGGTGCCCTGATGACCATCACAGAGAAATCCCTGGGAGAGGGGGGCCATCTCATTCCTCAAGAAGACGTCACGGGTATTCGAGCGGCTCTGTCGAGATTGGCATCGTCGAAGGACGGCAACGACCCGCGTGCAATCCGCGAGGACATGGCCAACCTCGAACAAGCGGCGAAAGGCCTGACCGTCGCCATGCTGGATGATTCGCTCAAGCGAGGACTACAGGGCAAGAAGGTCTCTGAAGTCACGTGAAGCGTATCCTGCGTGACGCGCGAGACTGGCGAGAACATCGCGACAGGCCGAGAGGTTGTCTATGCGAGTCCCGCCTCTTGTGCGCGTCTCGCCAGTTTCGCGCTTGCAAGGAACGACCGGAGAGAAATACGAGGCCGGCATGGATCTGAAATGGCAGGATGCAGAAGATATCGCAATTCGACTGGTTGAAGAGCACCCGGAGACAGATCCGCTGACTGTTCGCTTCACCGATATGCACGCCTGGATCGTCGCACTGCCGGACTTCAAGGACGACCCGAAGAAGTCGAACGAGAAGATCTTAGAAACGATTCAGATGGCCTGGCACGAAGAGTTTCAGGACTCCAAGTCTTAGCTCGGTGCGGCTACAAACTGCCGTCACCGACCGGCTGCCCCTCAGGAATCTGATCCAGCTTATAGAAGTCCGTGGGATCGAGACGACGGTGAGCCGCCTGCGTCGGCTCACTGCCCTTGGCAAAGAGTTCCACGGTCCCCTTCTGGCCTTCACCCTCCTGCTCTGATTCCAGCAGCCCCGTCGACGAATCGACTTTTACAAAGGTGACGCCATCGGGAATTTCGAACGGCACCACGGGAAGTTGGTTCAGCGCCTCTTTCACAAAAGCTATCCAGATCGGCAAGGCCGACCGGGCTCCCGTCTCGCTTTCTCCGAGCGAACGGCGATCATCAAATCCCACGTACACGCCGGCGACCAGATTGGGAGTCCCTCCGATAAACCACGCATTGACGTAGTCGTTGGTCGTCCCGGTCTTGCCCGCAACCGGACGATCGAGAGCTTTCGCGGCCTGCCCTGTTCCCTTTTGCACCACATCTTCCATCATATTGGTAATCAGGTAGGCCGCCTCTTTGGTCATGACCTCATGAGATTCGGGCTCGGCCGTCTCAAGCGTCTTGCCCGAGCTATCCTTTGCCACTTTGATAGCAAAGGGGTCCACCCGGCTCCCTTTATTCAGGAACACCCCATACACCGACGTCAGTTCCATCAACCCCACCGACGGTGAACCCAAGCCCAAGGAGAGATCGGCTGGAAGCGGACTCGTTACCCCGACCGCGCGCGAAAATTCGATGACGTTCTTGACCCCGACCTTGTCGAGCAGCCGAACCGTCGCCAGATTGTGCGAGTGAGCCAGTGCGTCCCGCAGACTCACCATGCCATGAAACTTTCGCCCGTAGTTTTCCGGCTTCCAAATTTTATCATCTTCCTCCTGCTCATACACCACCGGCGCATCGAGAATCTGCGTAGCCGGACTCAATCCTTGGCTCATGGCAGTCGCATAGATGAGGGGCTTGAACGCCGACCCTGGCTGCCGATGCGCTTGAACCGCGCGGTTGTACTCACTCCGAGAAAAATCGTACCCCCCGACCATCGCCCGGATCGCTCCTGACTTAGGGTCGATGGCGATCAGGCCTCCGTCTACAATCGGCGTCTGTTCGAGCGTCAATTGCATCCCGTCTTTGGTGACCTTTTTCACTCCAACTTCAATGACATCGCCGGGCTTAAGGATCTGCTTGAGATTGGGATTCACGACGACCCCAACGGTGGGATCCGGCCCCTTGAGCATCCGCTTCGCCCAGACCATATCGTCAAACGCCAGCTTCGCTGTGACAGCCCCGACTTGGACCACATAATGATCCTTCGCACCTTTCAACACGATCCCTTCGCTCCTGTCACCCGGTTTGAGCGGTTGATCAGTCGAGGCAGGCGCTGAGGGTTGGAGCGCTCCCAGGTCAACGGTTCGCCGGGGCCCCCGCCACCCTTGTCGCTTGTCGAGTTCGCGGACCCCGGCCAGGAACGCCGACTCTGCCGCCTTCTGCATCGCCACATTCAACGTGGTATAGATTTGCAGGCCGCCCTTATAGACCATCGCCTCCCCGTATTTCGCCACCAGCAGCTGGCGGACATATTCGACGAAGTACGGCGCAAGGTGCTCGCTGCCGGGCCGACGAAAGTTAAGCGTCTCGGCAGCGGCGGCTTCGCGTTCAGCCGCCGTGATAAACCTGGCTTCTTCCATACGGGAGAGCACATGCTCCTGCCGCTTCTTCGCCCGTTCATACGCCGTGAACGGGGAGAACCGGCTGGGAGATTTCGGGAGTCCGGCTAAGAAGGCCGATTCAGCAAGGGTCAACGCCGTGACGTCTCTTCCGAAGTACGATTGGGCCGCTGACGCCACCCCATAAGAACCTTGCCCGAAATAGATTTGGTTCAGATAGATTTCCAGGATCTGCTCTTTGCCGGATACCGCCTCCATCTTGTAGGCCAAGATTAGCTCGCGGATCTTGCGTTCATACGACCGCTCCGACGAGAGAAAAAGTGACCGGGCCAATTGCTGTGTGATGGTACTGGCCCCTTCGACCTTTCTGCCTCCATGCCGGATATTGGTCCAAGCTGCCCGCAGCATCCCGACATAGTCCAACCCCGGATGCTCAAAAAACCGCGCGTCCTCCGTCGCAATCACCGCCTGCGTGAGCGTCTTGGGAATATCGGCGAGCGGGGTCAGCGTGCGGCGTTCGATGAAGAACTGGCCAATAGGTTGCCGATCGTCTGAATAGACGGTTGTGACCAAGCTGGGCTGATAGCTCTGGAGCAAATCGAGCGACGGAAGGTCTCGGGAGAAATGCCAGATCACCCCCACGACCGTCGTGACTCCGATGATGGTGCAAGCCAAGAAACCGAGCAGTGCGATCTGCCACCAGCGCCATCGCTGGCGGGGCTGTTCCTGAATCTCTATAAAGCGATCATCGCCCGGCATCCAAATACGACTCCTGATGTGGATTAGCGTCTGCGGGGGTGGTGAAAATACCTTACAATGCGACCTCCAAAAACTCAAGCCTCCGCTGGCAACGATGCGTGAGATGATTGCTTGTATGGCGGTCTGCGCTTCAGGTATACTCTTGAAGACGCCTCACTGTCGGGGCGTCTTTTTTTTCGCCACGAGAAGCATAGGAACCATGTCACAATTACGTGCCCCCCACGACCGCCGGAGCGATATCCGAAACATCGCCATTATTGCCCACGTCGACCACGGCAAAACGACCCTGGTCGATGCTGTGCTCCGCCAAACCCACGTCCATCGAAAAATCGACGACATGGGCGAACGCATCATGGATTCGATGGACCAGGAGCGTGAGCGCGGAATCACGATCCGGGCCAAGAATGCCAGCGTCACCTACAACGGCGTGAAGATCAACATCGTCGATACGCCGGGCCACGCCGATTTTGGAGGCGAAGTGGAGCGCACGCTCAGGATGGTGGATGGCGTGCTGATCCTGATCGACGCCAAAGAAGGCCCGATGCCGCAAACGACATTCGTGCTGCGGAAAGCCTTGGCGCTTGGGCACAAGGCCATTGTCGTGATCAACAAGATCGACCGGCCGGACGCCGTGATCGACGACGTTGTCAACCGCACATTTGATCTGTTCGTCCACCTGGGGGCCACCGATGAACAGCTCGATTTTCCGATTGTCTACACCTCGGCGATCAAAGGTATCGCCACGCTCGACGTCAATAAGCCGGGGGCCGACATTGTCCCGCTGCTCGATACCGTTCTGGAAAAGATTCCCGCACCGGCCATTCACGCCGAGGCGCCGCTCCAAATCCTCGTCCTGGCCCTCGTGCAAGATTCCTACAAAGGCAAGATGGGGATCGGCAAGATTCAGTCCGGGTCGATTGCCCGACGGCAGAATGTCATGGTACTTGGCAAGAACGGCGCACAGATTCCTGGCAAGGTGTCCGACCTGGCGGTCTATTCAGGCCTTGAACGGGCTGATACGGAACAGGCCGAGGCGGGAGAAATCGTCGCTGTCGCAGGTCTTGACGACGTCAGTATCGGCGATACCATCGCGGATGCAGAACATCCCGTCGCCCTTCCACGCGTGACGATCGATGAGCCGACCGTCCAGATGACCTTTTCCGTGAACAACAGTCCCTTTGCCGGACGGGAAGGAAAGTTTCTGACGTCGCGCCACTTGCGCGAACGCCTCTTCAAGGAACTCGAAACCAACGTTTCCTTACGGGTACACGAAACGGATAGCGCCGATCGTTTCCTCGTTGCAGGCCGCGGCGAACTTCACCTCGGCGTGCTGATTGAACAGATGCGGCGCGAAGGCTATGAACTGCAAGTATCGCAACCAGAAGTCATTCTCCATCGTGATGGCGGCAACGTCACGGAGCCGTACGAAGAGCTGACCATTCAGATACCGGAGATCTATCAGGGAGCGGTCATCGAAGAAATCGGAAAACGTCGCGGCGAAATGCGTCACATGAAGCTGATCCATTCCGATGTCGGCACCAGTGAAATGCACCTTGAATACCACATCCCCACGCGCGGCATTATGGGTCTCAAGAACATTCTGCTCGCCAAGACCCGTGGCACCGTCATCATGCATCATGTCTTCAAGGCCTACGAACCGGCGGAAGAGCGCGATTTGATCGTGGCACCGCACGGATCGCTCGTGGCATACGAAGACGGGAGCAGCACGGGCTACGCCATCTTCATGACCCAGGAGCGCGGCACCATGTTCATCGGACCCGGCGTGGAGGTCTACCGCGGAATGGTCATCGGCGAAAACAGCCGAGACGAAGATCTCGACGTGAACGTGTGTAAAGAAAAGCACCTTTCAAACATGCGGGCATCGGGTTCCGATGAAGCCTTGGTGCTCACCCCTCCGCAGGAAATGACGTTGGAGTTCGCACTGGAATATATCGGACCCGATGAGCTGGTTGAGGTCACTCCGCAGAATCTGCGTCTTCGCAAGCGGCTCCTCAACCCGGATGATCGCCGCAAGGCCCGCAAAGCCGGGAAATAAATCCTAACAAGGAAGGCTGAGGTTTAGGCTAAGGTTGAGAAATCTCTGGGGATCGGATCACCGAAGCTTGGACCTGAGCCTCAACCTTAACCTGCAGCCCCGCTCTATCCCGTCATGAGGATCAGAAAGAAGACCGCCAGGCCGTCTGCCACACGCCCGCCCCTTTACTTCATCGGCTATCGCGGCACCGCCCCGGCCACAGACGAACTCAAGATTTGGTACGAGCGCGAGTATGGCGGACCGCTGGCCGTTCGTCATGAGGCAGGCTCGCCCGAATCTTGGCAGGCGACTCACGGCCCCTGGTCGGCTTATGTGGTGATGCCGCTGCCGATGAGCCACGTCGCCGATGTCATGAAGCAATTGGCTTGGGAGCACGACGTGATGGGCGCCGTCGCGCCTTCCCTCGTATCCCCGCGAGACATGCCGGACACCATTCTCTTTGCCGCTCGGTTGGCCCGCGGTCTCACCCTGTTGACGCAGGGGACCGCCTATGACGTGACCACCCAAGCCTATGTCAACCCGTCGGATTGGCAGAATCGTGTGCTCACAAGTTTTCTCTTGGATGACCACCTGTCCATCGCCCACGACGATACGTCGCGACCTGACTATGTCTGGTCCTACTCGCTGGGTCTCAGTAAGTTCGGACTGGACGAGATCGAAATGTTTCAGGCCAAAGGGCTTCCTGACAGCACGGCCAAGGAGACCCTGACCGAAACGGCGAATGAGTTGCTGAGTACGGGGCACTCCCTCAAAGTTGGGACGGCGTTCCGCCTTCCCTTGCTTGGTCGCACCATTCGTATCGTGAACTACCGTACGGCAGCCCCAGCCGGACGCATGTTGAGTTTCCGAGAACTGCAAGACTAAGTAATTACTCGATAATTCAGTATATTACCGTTCTTCTACAAGAGCCCTAGGCCTTCAGGCCCGTTGACAAGCTTTCGGGGCTCAGGTTACAAAGTTACGGTCCACAACGGGGTTCTCTCAATCTGAGACCTCACATACGCCAACATAAATAGCGACGTTTCAAAGGAGGAGATGAGATGAGTGACGTGGCAGCAGAAATCAAAGTGGGCGATGCAGCACCGGACTTTAATTTGAAAGATCAGGATCAGAAAGATGTGAAGTTGAGCGACTATAAGGGCAAGAAGAACGTCGTGCTCTGCTTCTATCCGCTGGACTGGAGCCCCGTCTGCCAGGGCGAAAACAAGTGTTTGACCGATGACTTCCCCATGTTTCAATCCGCCAATGCGGAGCTGTTCGGCGTCAGCTGCGACAGCTTCTTCTCGCACAAAGCCTGGGCGGACTCCCTCGAACTCAAACACCGCCTGTTGTCGGACGTGCACCGGACGACGGCGAAGGCCTATGGACTCTACTTCGAGCCGCTCAACTGCTCCAAACGTGCGACCGTCATCGTCGACAAGAACGGCAAGGTCGCCTACGTGAAGGTGCAGGAGATCAAGGTGGCGCGTGAGGACAAGGAAATCCTCGGCGCTCTCGCAAAGTTGGCTTAAAACGAAAGACTGGGTAACGAGGACTGAGGACTGAGAGACCGTGGCCGGCACTCAGTCCTCAGCACTCAGTCCTCAGTACTTGTGATGTCCGGAATCGTCGAAGACGTTCGCGATGAGAACTACAAAGAGTTCACCGATGCGCCGGCGGCCGTCGTGGCCTACGGCCTGGCAACCTGCGAACCCTGCAAGACCTACGACCCAATTCTAGAAAACACCGCCGCGAGGTTTCCCGAGCTCAAGATCGGCAAGGCCAAGATGCATGTGCCGGGCCGCTGCCGTGAGATCAAGAAGACCCACACGTTCGAGACCTATCCCACCACCCATTTTTTTGCAAACGGCACGCTGCTTCTCACCCGCGAAGGAGTCGTCGAACCGGCCGAACTCGCTGCATTGATTTCAGACCATCTGCTCAAGTGATCATGCTCGATCCTGAGAAAAAGATGGGGTCATTACTCACCTTTGACATCTAATGCACCATGCCGCATAACGTAGTCGGGAGAAGGAAATCCTTCCGCCAGAGGGGAAGTATGTGTATTGAGCATTTAAAAGTATTAAGGAGAGCTGAAAATGAATAAACCGATGGCTGCCGTTGTGCTGAGCGCCACGCTGGCTATGTCGCTTCCGGCCTGGGCGCATACCGACGAGTATTTCGAATTCGTCACGGCGCCTCACGGCGGGCAACTGCGCATGGTCGGGCCTTATCATCTGGAGCTGGTCGCCAAAGACGGAGAGCTCACGCTGTATGTGACGGACCATGCGGACAACAAGATCAGCATGGGCGGCAGCCACGGGAAGGCAACCGTTGAGACGGGACAAACCAGGACTCAGATTGGGCTGCATCCGGTGGGGGATAACGTGCTCAAGGGCTCCGGGGTGTTCTCCCTCACACCGAGTACCGTGGTTATCGTATTCTTCAGACTACCGGATCAAGACGCGCACTCCGCCCGCTTCATGCCGCTCAAGCCCAAGGGCGCACCGGTCGAGAAACCCAAGGACGGAACATCACAGGCAGAAGACGACACCACACACCACCATCACCACCATCCTCCGCGGCATTGATTGGCACTTGCTCGAATAGACACAGGCTCGGTGAACGTGATGTTGAAATGAGCGGGGCCACCTCAGGCGGAGCCTTACCTCCCCAGCCCACTCCTCGTCTTCGAACAATGGTCGTGAAAGATCAGCCAGGTGGAGGCTTCTTTGCGCAGGAGCGTGGTGCATTTGCCGGCGTCCTCTCCTTCGAGTTCGCCGCTCCTGATCGCTTGAAAGAGGTAGTCGTAGGTGGCCCACGCGGTAGACCCGGCCAGACCCGCCTTCAGATTCGAGACCGCACTGATGAAGCGGAGCGTGCTCCCCTGTTTCAGCGCTGATTCGTAGTCGGCAAGCCACGTCTCGATCGAATCCCGCGTCTCGGCTTCACCGTCCTGAACGCCGAGGTAGTCCTGCGCATACCGCTTTAAGACCGCATGTGCATCTCTGGTTTCCGAAAATGTGGCGGTCGCTTGGGCAGCGCCTTTAATCACCCTCTCGATCGCCTCTTCTGCCTGCCCGGCCCAAACAGGTACCGCCAGCACCAGACATCCGATCGCGAGGATCGTGCCGGATCGGTGTGCCATCGAAACCTCGCTGTGATTATCCCGCGTAGTCGAACGACAGATCGCGCGATTGGACGACGCGCACGTTGGCCAGTTTGCCAGAGGAGATGCCGGAGACGAGTTGTTTCCAGATGTGCTCGACGAGTTGTTCACCGGTGACGCCTGCCGCCCCCAGGACCTGGCGGAGATCCTGGCAATCGAATACCCCGACCACTTTCTCCTGCACCAATCGATCCAGCACCCCGATGTCGGTGACCATGCCTGTGACAGGATCGATCCGGCCATGGACCGTGACGAAGAGATCCCACGTGTGCCCTTGGTTCCCCTCATGGATCGCTGTGAAGGAGTAGCGCCTCGTCACGCTGGCCACGTCCAATCCCCCTGCTGCGGTCACGTCGGCATAGAGATCTTCATCTTCGCACAGGCGAATGGTGTGCAAGGTGCCGATGTCTCGTTGGGGCGCCAGCCTGGTCCAGAGCACTCGCGCGAGGTTTTCCGACGTGGGAATCCGATCCGTGAAATAGGGCATGTCGAGATTGAGATTCTTGTGATCAAATTCTTCGATCACGGCCAGCAAGACCCGCTTGAGATCGAACAGATTGACGACCATACCGGTCTTGGGATCGATCTCGCCGGAAACGGTGACTTCGAGCAGATAGTTGTGTCCGTGGGCAGGCGGGTTGTAACAAAGGCCGAAGACCGCACGATTCTTCGCCTCATCCCACTCCGGCTTGATGTAACGGTGGGCGGCGGCAAACTCGATGCGTTTGGTCAGCAAGACAGGCGGCATGGTTACCTCAAATCCTTCAGCCATTCTTCGCGCATACTGCCAGACACAGGCACCGCCTCCTGATAACCACCATGGTTCACGCTGATCATTACTGGCTGGCGCAGATCGGCGAAGGTTGTCTTCATCGTCGCCGTCGGACGGAACCGGACGAAATGGACTGCACTGATTTTCGTTTCATGGCTATGGCCGCCTTCGAATTCGCCGAACGCCCGCTCGCCGCCCGCCGCGATCGCCAACTTTTCCCCGTGATCGAGCCCCATAAACCGGTCGAGCCACTCTTTCATCCTGGCCTCATCGGTGATCTCGATCAAGAGGGTGGCGCTCAGTTCGCTCTCTGCGGGCAAGAGCGCATTGTACACGTCCAGCTCATTCTGCACCTTGACAGGATCGAAGATACGTTCGACGCGGATCATCTCCTGAATTTGAAATCGCAACGTGTCCCGATTTTCAAACACCATGGTGATCAACGGGCCGATTGAAATCCGTCGCCGCTGTTTGAGCGCGATAATGCGGGACCGAAATACTTCCCGTTGCCGCTCGTAGTCTTCGTACGGGATGACGTCTTCAAACGCAATCGTCTTCATGCGTGTGCGTTCCCCTACCCATCCCTCCGTTTACCCCTCACGCTTCACCATTGATGACGGCAATCCATAGGCGTCACGGACAATCTGAATCGGGTGAAGAGCCGCCTTCCCTCCCACGTGCGCCGAAGCCCCGGCTTGATCCAGCTGCAACCCGGCTAACGGGCAATCGGAGGCGACGAGATCGGCCGGGGTTTGCTCGATCGCACGCACGGCTTTCCCGGCAATCTTCATCGAAAGCGAAAAGAACTCGGTCTTGGCCGACCAGGCGCCGTCGTGCCCTGAGCATTTTTCGATCACCTCGACGTGCGCCCCGGCGCATTCCATCAGTTCTTTGGACTTGAATCCGATGTTTTGGTCTCGCAGGTGGCAGGGAATCTGATAGGCAACGCGGCCGGGCTTCGTCGTAAAATCAGTTGCCAGCTGCCCATCTTTTTTCATCGTCATCAGATATTCGCAGACATCAAACGTCCGCTCGGCTACCTTCTTCGTCTGCTCATCTTGATTGAGTTCCGGATATTCGTGCTTGAGCATCAGGCTGCAGCTGGCCGTCGGCACGACCACATCATACCCCTTGACGACCCATGAATGCAGCGAAGCCACATTGGCCCGGGCGGCCTGTTGCATCGCCTGCGTATCGCCGATATCGAAACTCGGCATCCCGCAGCAGCGCTGTTCCGGCACCACGACCTGAACACCGTTCTTTTCCAATACCTGCACCGTCGCCTTGCCGATATCCGTCGCCTGATAGTTCACGAGGCAGCTGGAAAACAACGCCACCTTGCGGGTCGGCAAGTCGGTGCACGTGAGCGGTTCGCGACGGCCGAACCAGCGGGGAAACGTTTCTCCGGAGAAATACAGCACGTGCCGATCGCGATGGACGCCGGCAATCTTCTCGACCAGACCACGCACCAATCGATTCTCCAACAACCGGTTCGTGATCGATGCCGTAAGACTTCCCACTGTTCCGATGAGGTCCGTCTTGACGAGCATCCAATCTCGCCAGCGTACACCGCGCTCCGCAGCCAGCCGCTTCTTCCACACGATCATCAGATGAGGAAAGTCGAGTTGATAGTGATGCGGCGGCGTGTAGGGGCAGTGGTTGAAGCAGAGTTTACAGTAATAGCACTCGTCGACGACCTGATGATGATCGGCAGGCGTCAGTTTGGCCACATCACCTTCGTAACCATCAATACGATCGAGCAACGTCGTGAACGAAGGACAGAGATTGAAGCAGCGGCGGCATCCATCGCAGATCTCGTAGATCCGCTGCGTGTCCTTGTCCAGTTGCTTCGGATCGATCGGATTGATCAGACTGAGGCCCTTCATGCTCCGTTCCTTGGAAAGCAATCAGCGGTCAGCCCTCAGCAACGGAGTCCTTCCTGCGTTGCCGAAAACTGACCGCTGAGCGCTGATGGCGACAGGCGGTTAGCCCTTCAGGCTGTCAAGTCCCTTCTGAAACCGGTTGGCATGCGAACGCTCGGCCTTCGCCAGTGTTTCAAACCATTCGGCTAATTCGGCGAATCCCTCGTCCCGCGCCGTCTTGGCCATCCCGGGATACATCTGGGTGTACTCATACGTTTCACCCTCAATGGCGGACTTGAGGTTTGCGTCCGTGTTGCCGATCGGGACACCGGTCGCCGGATCCCCGACTTCCTTCAAGAAGTCCAAATGGCCGAAGGCATGGCCGGTTTCGGCTTCAGATGTATCGCGAAACAGCCCGCCAACATCGGGATAGCCCTCGATATCCGCACGCCGTGCGAAATAGAGATACCGGCGGTTGGCCTGCGATTCGCCTGCAAACGCATGCTTGAGATTGTCGTGGCTCTTGGTTCCTTTTAAGCTATTCCCCATTTCATCCTCCTCGTTGTTCGAACGGTACCGGTTCAACGGTAGAGAAGGTCCGTACCTCATCCTACCGGGCGTATAAGATAGCGCAGCCGTCGTGACCGGTTCAAGGGCTTTCCTTACCCCACATCCGGAGAGAGGACTTCCGCCCAGCTCAGTCGTGTGGGTGCTGCTGCATCCGTTCCCCCACGGCTCGCGCGGCCAACAGCGTCTTGGGCCGCTTCCCACACAATTTCTTTACTTTGTTTTGGGATCATACCTTCCCGCGGAGGGGAGCGTCACGAGGAGACCGGCAGGCCGGTGCGTCGATACCGTAGGCCCAGGCAAATATGTTAGACTGAGTGGCCATTGACCCACCCCAGACATTTCTCTTTGTGAGGACCACATGACGATTCCTTGGCACCTCTTCACCCGCCCGATTCTGTACCCCCTCGCTCTGCTTGCCTTGATCTCGTCAAGCTGCTCGCACGATCCCTATCAACAGCGCGCGGACGTGATAAAAGACCACATCGAGGACTTCTATGCCCATCTCAAGGCCAATCGAGTGGGAGCCGCCGTTCATGAGAATCAACAGATCGAAGCCATGGCTGACCAGATGGCCGAGACCGTCCGGAAACGGGCCCAATTACAAGGGACAACTCAGGTCGAGCGGGAGTTTGCTCTGATGAAAACGGCTAGGGAAACAGCGGCGCAAAACTGGATCGCGTTGGGCCAGTACTTCGCCATCAAGCAACAAACGGACAAGGCTCGCGCAACATATCAGCGCGTGGTCGACACCTACACCAACCCGGCAGAGCGAACATACTGGGAGCAGGCCGCACGAGCGCTCAAGGATCTGGAGATCGTGTCGCCCGCTGCCAACCGGATGGCCCCCTAGACTCACCGATCGAGACATGTATGACGCCTGCTCGGCGATATCCGCTCTCCTGACTCCGTTCCCATGCCTATGCGTATCAGACTCCTCATTCTCCTGCTGATCATACTCACCGGATGCACTCACCGCATCCAGGTGAATCCCCGCCCCGCCGGCCCCACGTCAACGCCGATCCCCCGCTCCCTTCAGATAACGGTCGGCCCGCTTTCAATGGAAGGCGCAGACCATATGCCGGGCATTGCTTTGCTGGAATGGCCGCACCATGATCTGAGTCAGGCGCTCATCCGGTACATACAGCAACGGGACACGTTCAGCTCGGTCTCCACCAACACCGCCGATCTCACGCTCCGCATCACCACGAAATTGGCGCTGACCTCTCGCGATCGCTATCACTACCGCATCCGATTGCAGGCGGAGATGAGCGAGACCGCTCAGCTCATCAAGACCTATCTCGTTGAGCATGCCGCGGCGGGATCATCAGTGCGGTGGGTCACCGCTTCCGACCGTGATCCTATCGAAGCCGCGCTCCAGCTGGCCTTGGATGACTTGCTTGCCCAGATTGAAAAGGATCGCCCGCTGTACGTGAGCGGGAAAGAACGACCCGCCCAGTAGCGTCCACCCTCAACCACTCATTCCGCACTGACGTGACGGAAGTGCCGTGAGGCCGTATTATTCCTGACGGCCTGTCGGGGAATCGCCTTCAGGCTTCCCGAGCTTTGGCTGTGGAGACTGCGATATATTCAGGGCAATCGAGGCGGAGGGCCCGATCCCCGAATGGAGCGTTGAAGAACTGGCAGTGATGGGGCTGGTCTGCATCCGCATGCGCGTGCGGACGGAAATGCTGGCAGGAGACGCACATGCGCGCAACGGAGATCTCTCCCTGCAACTGCAGGGCACGAATGAGTTTTGCCAAGGTAATCAGGAGGCTGACCTGCTCTTGCGTCGAAAGATGCTGAGTCGCGGCAGCCAGGATCTCCGGCCACCCGTTTGCCACTTGGCCTGCTTTCGCGCCTATAGCGGTCAGGTGAACCGTGACGACACGGTTGTCGATTTCCTTACGACGACGGCGCACAAGCCGCTTCTGCTCAAGCGTCCGGATGACTTCAGAGGCAGTGGGCAGCTTGACCGATAACTCTCTGGCAATCGTCGAGACGGTGGCCGACTGATTGGGCCGCGATCGGAGATAGGTCAGCACCTGGACCTGCAAGGGGCCGATACCTTGCCGTCCCTGCCGTCGCCAGGTTCGGCTCTTCATGGCCAAACCGATTTTTGAGAATCCTGTGACCAAGCGATAAGGAAGAGCGCCTTGATCGATCTTGGTTAATGGGGCCATGCAATCCTCACAAATAGTCGAATGGTGCGTAGTCTATTGCGCTCCACACCTCCCCGTCAAGCCCAGGCCACCCTGTCTCTGATCGCTCGTGAGTCCTTCGTCACTCCCCCGCTCCATCAGCGAACCACGAGAACAGAACACGTCGCGTGCTGAACCACCCGGGTCGAAACGCTGCCGAGCAAGACTCGGCCGATCGCGTTCAATCCCTTGGCGCCCGTGATAATGACATCCGCCTTGTGCTGTTTGGCCACCTTGAGGATTTCATCAGCCGGCTTCCCCAGCCTCAGAGCCTCGCGCACTTGGAATCCGACTTTCGCCACCTTGCCTCCATAGCGCTGCACCACTGTTTTCCCAGCTTCACGCAGTTCCGGATATTTGAAATACGGCATCACATGCAGAACGGTCACCGTGAGAGGTTCACCATCAGGGCCATCGGGGGTGGGATTGAAATTACGGAGGAAGAACCGGACCGCTTTGTCTGATGCCGGCGAGCCATCGATGGCCAACACAATCTGCCGCACTGGCCGAGGCGCCTCCTTCACCACCAGCACCGAACACGGAGCCTGGTGGATCGCATGATTCGATGTGCTACCCAGCATGAAGCGATCTAATGCGTCCAATCCTCGCGAACCGATCGACAACAGACCGACATCCCGCTTCGCGTGCTTCATGATGGTCGCGGCCACACCGCCGCGGTCCACGCTCACAGTGCCGGTCAAACCCAGCGAAGCCAGCAACATCGCCGATTGCTTCTTCGTCGCCTTCGCATTCATCTCCATCCGCTTCAACTCAAGCTGGATATAGCGTTCCGACCCCACGATCACGGGCTGAATCATGAAGGGCGCGCGCAAGCCGGCCACGTCGACGACATGCAGCACGCGGACGACCGGCTGGGCGCTGAACGGCACCTGTGCCAGCCATTCGATGGCCCACCGGCCATACTTCGATCCATCTGTTGCGGCTAAGACTTTCATGTCATGCATCCTTTCCTCCGGTGATTCGGATCTTGCTCAGCCGATGCCGGCAAACCGTTCCCGAAATGTCTCCGGCGACAGACCGGCCAGCGCGGCACAGCGACCAAGTGTGGCCGGATCGTTGAAGTCATCATTTGTCAGTCGAACCATATATTGACGGGCGATGTGGTAGGACTGTGACCCGATGTCCACCATCCTGACTTTCGCCCGCCCGGTGGCAGGGTCCACCATCTGCTTGAACGGAATCGGCGTGAACCGGCCGTCCTGGATCGACACCATCGCCGCCGTCCCTCCATCGAGCAGATACTGGGCGGCACAATACCCGAGATCGCGCGTATATTCGATATCGTAGGGAATCGGGTCCGCGCAGCGCAATTCGTAGCCGACGTTCTTGGACACGATCGAAGTGGAGAGTCCCAAGGCTTTCAGCCCCTTCGTCACTTCGCGCCGCAGCAGGTCGCCGATATCCACGTCAGCCAATCGAAGGTGGCCGTGCTCGTCCCGCTCCACATGCTCCAGGCCTCCCAATTCCCGTGGATCGAGAATCTCGACCAAGCCCTCAGCCAGCACAACGACACCATCGGCTCGCCCGCCGTTGAGACGCTTGATGATCGTGCCGATCAAGAGATCCAGCAGACGGCGCAGTTTCACAGGACGTTCGCGGAATTCTTCAGGAATCACCGTCAACGTCGCACCCACGGCTTTGCCGATTCCCAGAGCTAAGTGACCGGCCTTGCGTCCCATTGTCACGGCAAAGTACCACCGCGAGGTCGTATGGGCATCGACCATCAGATTCTTGACGATCTCGACGCCGAAATGACGCGCGGTTTGAAACCCGAATGTCGGAATTCCATGTGGCAAATCGAGGTCATTGTCGATGGTCTTCGGCACATGGACGACCTGGATGCGGCCAGCCGATCGTTCTTCCACCTTGAGCGCCGAGAAGGCTGTATCGTCTCCGCCAATGGTCACCAGTCGCGTGATGCCGAGACGAGTCAAGGCCGACAGGACGGTATCGAGATGTTCGGCCTTCTTGGTTGGATTCGCCCGCGAGGTTCCGAGCGAGGACCCGCCTCGGAAATGAATGCGACTGACTTCTTCGATGGCGAGGGGCCTTACTCGGCTCGTACTCCCTTCCATGAGCCACTTGAATCCGTCGAGAATGCCGAGGACATCGCACCCGCCAAGAATGCTGCGGATCGTGACCGCACTGATCACGCTGTTGATGCCCGGAGCCGGCCCGCCTCCGACCAGGATACCGACCGATGTGCGAGGAGAATGCATCGTGCGCCGTACTCCTGAAAACCTATCCTGCATTTCTCAGGTATACCGACCAATACACCAATGCGACAAGGACCGTCCCGCCGAGAATATTTCCCGCCGTTACCAGAGCGAGATTGCTGAGAACGCCGCTGAGGAGAATCGGTTGAGCCTCCACCGACGTCAGCATCATACCGATAGGGAGAAAGTACATGTTGGCGACGGAATGTTCAAACCCGCAGGCAACGAAGGCACTGATAGGAAAGACGATCGCTAGGATCTTATCGGCAACACCACGCGCTCCCATGCAGAGCCAGACCGCGAGACAGACCAACACATTGCACAGCACCCCTCGGGCCAGCGCAGACACAGGATCGAGCGAGACTTTTGCTCGCGCGATCCGTACCATGGTCTCTCCGACCGCACCGTCGCCCATGGTCTGTACGCCCGACAGCCACACTAAGAACGCCGTTCCGATTGCTCCAACCAGGTTGCCAAGATAGACCCATCCCCAGTTCCTGATAACCTGTTCAGTGGAGACCCGACCGGAAGCCCAAGCCATGGCAATCAGATTGTTGCCGGTGAACAATTCCGCCCCGCCGACTACGACGAGAATAAGCCCCAAGCTGAATGTGACCCCGCCCGCCAAACGCATGAGGCCAAAGGCCGGTGGTTGGCCGGCGGGTCCTGTCGTCATGGTCACGGTGAAAAATAGCGCACCGAGTGCGACAAAAGCCCCCGCTAAGACGGCCAGAGAGAACATAGTCAGGACCGGCATGCCGGCTTTTGTGACGCCGACTTCACGCACCCGCATCGCAATCTGAGCGGGGGCGTAGGCATCCGACAGATGGTTGGTTGTGCTCTGTTCCATTTCTTCCTACAGAATCAAGTGACGCCGCATACGCTGCAGCTCCGCTTCATCCTCCACATCGAGTTCGTCTCGTTCGACCGGCTCCACGCGCACAGCCGACACCTTGTACTCCGGACATTTTGAACTTTCATCTGCGCTCGACGAAAGCACTGCGTTGACAGTGGAGGCCGGGAAGTGAAAGCTCGTGAAGAGATGCCTCTGAAGGACCCGTTCGCTCCTCACGACGGGGAGCAGCGCCTCGCCACGAGCACTCACCATGCGGACGAGCGCCCCGTCATCCAGACGCATCCGCTCCATATCGGCGGGATGCATTTCGAGCACATCCGTATCCACAACGTCCAGAATGTCTGTCCGTCGGGTTTGAGCCCCGCAATTATAATGTTGAAGAATCCGTCCGGTGGTCAGAATAAAAGGATAGTCCGCGCTTGCTGCCTCGCCGGGCGGCAGATACTCCACGGCGATAAAACGCGCTTTTCCCTTCGGAAACCTGTCCCGATGCATCAGCGATGTACCTTCATGCGCGGCAGTCGGCACGGGCCACTGTAAGCCCGCAGGCTGGTCGAGCCGATCGTACGACACACCGGCAAACATCGGCGTGAGCCGCGCAATCTCGTCCATGATGTCCGAGGGATGCCGGTACGGCATGGGATAGCCCATTCGGGCTGACACTTCGCAGACCACGCGCCAATCCGGGAGAATCCCGTTCGGAGGGTCGACTGCTTTCCTGATCCGTTGGATACGCCGTTCGAGATTCGTGAACGTACCGTCCTTTTCCAGAAAGGAGGCCCCAGGCAAGACAAGGTGGGCGAACGTTGTGGTCTCGTTCAGAAACAGATCCTGCACCACCAGAAAGTCCACGCGCTTCAGCGCCTCGTGGACCTTTTTCAAATTCGGATCGGTCTGCGCGACATCGTAACCGATGATCCAAAGCCCCTTCAGGCGCCCATCGAGCGCGGCGTCCCACATATCGGGCGTCTTCATGCCCCGCTTCGTCGGCAAGGGACGGCCGGTCGTCTGCTGATGCAGCACCGCCAGCGTGGGATCATCCAACGACTGATAGCCGGTGAAATAGGTCGGCAAGCACCCGACATCGGACGCGCCTTGCACGTTGTTCTGGCCGCGCAGCGGATTGATGCCGGTTCCCGGCCTGCCGATATTCCCCGTGGCCAAGGCCAGATTCACAAGTGCCATGACTCCGTGGCTGCCCCAACGGTGCTCAGTCATGCCCAGTCCATGCATACAGAGCGAGGCTCCACTTGAGGCATAGCGGCGAGCGGCCTCACGAATAAGCTGGGCAGGCACGCCCGTGATCTGCGCTGTCTTCTCCGGGGTGCAGTCCGCGACCGTCGTCACCCATTCACCCAGCCCTTCGGTTCTCGCGCTCGCAAACGCAGCATCGATGAGCCCTTCTGCCGCAATGATATGACCGAACCCATTCAACAACGCCACGTTGGTGCCCGGTTCGAGTTGCAGATGCAGGTCGGCCAGGCGCGCCAGCTCGGTCCGACGCGGGTCGATCACGACCAGCGGCACCCCTCGCCGGTGCGCCCGCTTGATGCGCGCGCCGACAACGGGATGAGATTCTGTGGGGTTGGCCCCGACGACCATGATCAGCTTAGCCAGGTCCAGATCTTCGATCGAGTTCGTCGCAGCGGACGCCCCCAACGTTTCCATCATGCCGGTGACGGTCGCGCTGTGACAGACACGGGCACAGTTGTCGATATGATTGGTGCCGATGACGCAGCGCATGAACTTGCCGAACAGATAATTCTCTTCATTCGTGCCGCGGCTGGACGAAATCGTCGCCAACGCGTCGGGACCATGCCGAACCTTAATCCGAGAGAATTCCTGCGCGACGCGGTCTAGTGCTGCATCCCAGGATATTTTTTTCCATGCACTCCCCTCCCGCAGCAACGGCGTCCGCACCCGATCCTCGGCGGTGATATAGGTCCAGCCGAACCGTCCCTTCATGCAGGCATGGCCCAGATTGGAAGGGCCGTCGTCAGCCGGAACCATCTGAACCACTTGTCCATCCCGCAGCCCCGCATTAAACGCGCAACCGACGCCGCAATAGGCGCAGGTCGTGCGCACCGTCCGAATAGGAACACCCTGTTCCAGCACCGTCTTTTCCGTGAGCGCGCCGGTCGGGCATTCCTTCACACAAGCCCCACACGAGACACAGTTGGAGGTGGCAAACGCCGCCGCTTCACCCAGTAAAGGTCCGGCTCCAGCGGCCGGCCTGGCCGAGAATCCGCGCCCGATCATGGTCAGGGCATGCGTGCCCTGGATCTCATCGCAGGCGCGGACACAGCGAGCACAGGAGATGCAAGCAGCATTGTCGAAGGTGAAGAACGGGTTGGAGTCGTCCCGCACAGCGGCGCGTTTCTTGTGCGCCCCATCGGAATATCGGATTCTATTGACGCGGCAGGCAAATGCCAATTCGCGCAATGACCCCGGCATCACGCTCCCCTCGGGCTGTTCAGATACATACAGCTCGACGATATTGTGCCGGTGTCGGATAACCCGCTCACTCTCCGTCCGGACGGCCATATCGGGTCGGACCGGAGTCGTACAAGAAGCCGGTGTGCCGGGCTGGCCTTCGATTTCGCAGATGCAGAGCCGGCAGGAACCAAACGGAGCAAGATGGGGCGAGACACAGAGACTGGGGATCGAAATCCCGGCCTTGCGCGCGGCTATATAGATGGTATCGCCTGGTTCAGCCGTGACCACTCGGCCATTGATCGTAAGATTCATCGTGTCTGGCTTCAGCGATCAGCTCTCAGCAACCAGCTTATTGCTGACGGCTGAATGCCGACAGCTTGTCTCTGAATTCATTCGGGAAATGTTCAATCGCCGTCAATACCGGATACGGGGCACGCCCTCCCAACGCGCAGAGGCTGGTCTCCTTCATGGTCTCTCCAAGATCTTTCAAGAGATCCAATGATTCAGCAGTCCCCTCTCCCGCCTGGATGCGTTCGAGAATTTCACGCCCCCGCACCGATCCGATGCGACAGGGTGTGCACTTGCCACAGGATTCGTCCGCCGTGAACGCCATGAAATGGCGAGCCAGATCGACCATATCCGTCTCCTGGTCGTACACCACGATTCCCCCGTGGCCCAAAATCGCACCGGCTTCGGCAAACACGTCGTAACAGATTGACGTGTCCAGTTTTGATTCCGGGAAGAGACTTCCCAGCGGACCTCCGACTTGCACGGCTTTGAAGCGCGCCCCCGACGCCATGCCGCCGCCGAATTCGTCGAGCGCCTCCCGCAACGTGAGGCCGAAGGGAACTTCCACCAATCCCGGCTGTGCCACCCGCCCCCCGATTTGCAAAACCACGGTCCCTCGCGACCGTTCGGTTCCCATCGATGCATGCCAGGCACCTCCGCGGGCCAGAATCTGGGGAATCGTGGCGAATGTGAGGACATTGCTGACAATCGTCGGTTTCCCATGGAGGCCGGCGACAGCGGGATAGGGAGGTTTGACCCGTACGACTCCGCGGCGGCCTTCGATCGATTCCAGCAGCGCGGTTTCTTCTCCGCAGACATACGAGCCTGCGCCTCTGACGATCGTGAGTTCGAAATCGTCCCCGTCGACTTCGAGCAGTTCCGCTTCCTTCGCCTTATGAACGGCATGCTCCAACGTCCGAGCCGCAGCGGGATATTCCCGCCGGCAGTAAATGTACCCGCTGGTCGCCCCGATTGCGCGGGCGCATATCAACATCCCTTCGATCAAGCGAAATGGATCGCCTTCCATAAGCATGCGATCACAATAGGTCCCAGCATCCCCCTCGTCCGCGTTGGCGACGACGAATTTCTCGGCCGCCTCCGTCCGCCGCGCCACATCCCATTTATTCCAGACCGGAAACGCAGCCCCTCCCCGGCCACGCAGTCGCGAGACGTTCAGCTCCTGAATGATCGCCTCGGGTGTCATCCCAACCGCCGCTTCCAAGCCCTTCAACCCACCGCGTGACTGGTATGCATCGAGGGCAAGCGGCTCAGTGATCCCAAAGTTGGCACACGTATGGCGCGATTGCCGCGCCAAGAATGCAATCCTTTGAATCGGAGTCCCTCCTTGCCCCGCGATGATGGCAGGTAGCGCATCCGGCGTCACATTGAACCAGGCGACTCGCCCCCCGGGCATATCTCGTTCAACGATCGGTTCGAGAAAGAAGGCCCCGCGTGCTGAAGTCCTGACCAGTTGCACGTCGGATCGCGCACCCCACACCTCGGCCAGCCGCTGGACACCGGCCGCGCAAGACGAGGTATCGTTCGAGAGATAGAGGCGAATCATACAAGACGCCGACAAGAATGCAGGCTGGCAGAGAAACCCTGGTTGGGCCAAGGAACCATCATTCGTTCACATGTCAGCCTGTCGCTTGTAACCTGTCAGCTCCTTTCTTTATTTGTACCGCTCCAGCAAGACCGGAACCTGATCCGGAGTCACATGGCCATAGAGTCTTCCATCGATCACGACCGATGGCGATATCCCGCAATTACCGACGCAATAGACGGTTTCGACGGTGTACCGCCCATCGGAGGTCGTCTCTCCGGCAACCGCCTGCAGGTGCGCGCACATTGCCTGCAAGACCCGGTTTCCGTGATTGGCAAGACAGGCTTCGCCCAGACAGACGCGAACGACATGGCACCCCGTCGGTCGCATGTGAAGATCGGGATAGTAGGACAGGACGCCGGAAACCTGCGCTTCGCTCACGCCCAGTGACTGTGCGAGACGGGGAAGACTTTCGAGAGGCACATACCCGATCGCTGTTTCCACTCTCTGAAGCAGGTCGAGAATACTGCCTCGGGCCCCCACTTGTACAGCCACCTGCTCGAGAATGTGTTTGATCTTGTGCGCGACTGACGGCTCCACTACGACTTCTCCTCCACACCGACATGGGCGCGGAGCGTATTATAGTCGAACGCCCTCTTGCCCGTTCGCCGGAGACCCGGATCGTTCCATTCCATCTCGTCAATCAATGCCTCGACTATCCCTCGCGTCGCAGGAGAGACCGCCGCATGCCGCGGCGTCTGTCCGCCCAGCGCCAGATGAGCCTGATCAGACCATTCGAGGTACGCTTTTTCGAGAAACGGCTTCAGCACCGCATGATCTTCTTCCGCAGTCACCACAACGGTCAGCGGCCGATCCGACGCCAGCTGGTCCAGCGACACGTGGCGCGCCGGCGGAGTCAGCGTCTCTCCACGGAAATGCAGCGAAAATCCAAAAGCCGCTGCCAGGCTGTGCTTGATGGTATCCAGCCGCTCCGGCGCATCACATTCCACCGTCAGTTGGGCGGACGTCAGCGTCATTCGCGCCACCGTCAGCACGGTCGTCCCGTCTGCCTCTTGCTGAATCCACCTTCGCACAGGCTTCGTCGAGGTGTGCGTCACATCCGCTGCCGGATCCGGCGTGAGTTCTTTCATCTCGGAGAGACCATCGGCCAAGAATCGATACGCATGATGGTCGTAGAGGGCTATGGCATAGAGATACGGTTGATTGGTCCCGGTTCGATATTGAATGTGGATCACGGCATCGACTAACGCGGCCATGCGCAGCTGCGCGAACGCCCACAGCATCATATGACCGAAACGCTTGGCAAACTCGTTCCATTCCCCCAGCGCAAAGGATCCGGAACTCATCTCCGTCTCTCGGCGCCATTCCGCGGTTATCTCAAGAAGCGCCTTGGCATCGGCCGGCGACAAGACAATCCCGCACCCGGCCCACACCGCCTTGCCGGATTCGCCGGCGTCCGGAGCACGGACGACACGGGTGAGCACCACGTGACCCGCCTCAAAATCCTTGACGAATTCTCCGCCGGGCACGATGAACGTGGTTCCATCGCCGATTGATCGCAGCGTGAGCGCTTCGCCTGGTTGTGGCGGAGAGGTGAGTTCGAGCAGATCGGTATAGGAATGTTTGAGCGGATCGAGCCAGACCCGTTCTTCGTTCGGAATGTGTTCGGTGATGACGTCCCGCAGCTGCTCGATGAGCGTCAATTGCCCGTCTTCCGGATAGAAATCGCAGAAGAGTGAGAGGGTGGCCAGTTCGATCTCTTGCGCGAGCGGAGCGATCATCCGCCCCGCCACTCCTTCGAGGTACGGTTTCAGGGCCCGCACCAGCGACAGTTCACGCTGTAGCACGAATTCCGGCTTTAACGAGAGCTGTTCAAGACGGGCAATGACCGCCTCAAGGGCTGGAGTACGGGAAACCCAAAACCCTGCGACCGTCTCATTCGCGAGCTTCATGAATTTCGTCCATCACGATCTGTTCGGCGTCCAGCCAATCCTGCAAGTCGTAGCCTTCGCGCCGACCTCGTGCATCCCACAACTCGTACGCCTTCGCGGCAATGCGGTACCACATTCCATCCGGAAGCTCGATCGGACCTGCAGCGGACCGCGCAGCGGCGCGCTTGGCGGACTTCGATGATCCTGTTTTCTTCACAACGACAGCCATAGCAGACTCCTTAGGTTAGGGGTTCGTCGGTGACGGCGTGCTCGCAACGAAGGTCACACGCCGATGACCTGTATGAAATTTTGGGCTCCGGACCGTCAGGATAGGACAGTTCGATTTCCGGAGGACAGATTCCGCCACGCTGCCGCAAAGGGCGTGAGACAGGCCGCGGCGCCCATGTGTCCCCATGATGATCATATCGGCCGGCTGCGCCCGGGCCTCATCGAGAATCGAATCGCCTGGGAGACCTCCACGAATAAAGAATTCGGACGCCACCTGCGCGGAGGTCAGCGCCGACACGAGACGTGAGAGCCGTTCGGAGATCACTTCTCGCATGTGTTCCCGCTTCGTCGCGTGCAGAAGCGTGAAATCCAATCCGTACGAAACCGGCTCCAACACATGCAGGAGCTTGATGGAGGCTTTCGCCCGCTGCGCAACCAAGACCGCGTATTCCAACGCGTCGAGGGAGCAATCCGAGAAGTCAACCGGCACGAGAATCCGCTCAATCACGGCAAGATGGTTTTCGGCTCCATGGCCTCCCGCGGCCTTCTGTGTCTTCGTCGGCACTGCCAGAACAGGACAAGGCGCCATTCGAATGATTCGCTCGGCCGTGCTCCCCAAGAGCACATGCGCCAGACCGGTCTTTCCTCTCGTCCCAACCACAATCAAGTCCGTTTCTTCAGCTTCGGCTGCGGCCAGCACTTCCTGGCTTGGAATCCCGGTCGCAATGCGCGTATGCACCGAGAGCTCCCGACCGGCCGCCCGTGCCTTCACGTCATCTAATTGTCTGGTCGCCTTTTTCATCAACTCGCCAAGGTATAGGCGATTCACCGGATAGTCAGGATTCATTCCGGGAGGAAATTCCAGAACGTTCATCACTGTCAACGTGGCTCCCCACGATGAAGCCAGGGAACAGGCATACGCCTCGGCGCCCTCTGCCCACCTCGATCCATCCGTCGCGAGGAGAATTCTAGATCTTCCGTCCGCCTCGCTCACACAGCCTCCACACTCAGCAAAAGCAATTCCCCGCTCATGTTGGGATGGATCGAGCATCGAAATTCATGCCGCCCGGGGCGAGACAGGTTAAACCGAATCGAGGCGTCCCGTTTGGGATCGAGCAACACGCCACCGATCCCACGGCCATAGACAATCACTCCATCCCTTTCGACTTGAGTCAGAATACCCTCAAACATGGTCGAACCAAAATCATGCCGTTCGGCATCCTCGTTCCGGACTTTGATCGCCGTGGGAAACCCGAGACGTAAGGTTCCCTGCTTCGTCACAAACTTGAAGTCCTTGATGGTCACTTCGACCACCTGTTCAGATTGCGCAACGAGAAATCCTGCCTGATTCCACCCCACGGCCACCGTCAATCCGAGCACCAAGCACCATGTCCACGGTCGATCACGCTGCATGGCCATCCTCCCCTCCGTTTATCGTGTCGATTTCCGTTGAACTACGGAAGCTGGAAGCGGAACGGTCAAGACAGGACAACCCGCAGTACGAACGACCTTTTCCGCCGTGCTTCCGAAGAAAATTTTGTCGACGCTGCCGGACCGTCCACCGTAACTTCCCATGACGACCAGATCGACGTTGTCCGTACGCGCGGCCTTCGCGATTTCGACGAACGGCGAGCCCTCCACAATCATGCGCGTAAGCGCTACATCCTTTGCCTCCACCGAGTCCAGCAATCGCCGCACATTCAACCGGGCATGATGGCGTAATCGCCGCCGTTGGGCGGCAGCATCGGACGGAACGGCCAACAAGCCCAAACGATTGAACGCGGCGAGGGCGCTGGTGTCGATCACGTGCAGCACGCGCAGGCTCGCCCCACCTAAACGCGCCAGTTGACATGCCACCCGGAACGCCTCGTTCGAACAGGGAGAGAAATCGACTGGAACCAGGATCGTCTGAAAGAGACCAGTGTCTTGCCCCATACGCAGCCCTCCTCACCGTGAGCTGAGCAAGGGCGGTGCCTGTTCACACCTCTTCGCACTAAGCTTGAATTCCACCACTTAGCAACATGGTCCAGTGAGCCCTGCTGGGTCTCGTGGAGAGTTGCTACAGTGGTCATTCGCCCGCTGTAGCAGAAGGCACCATTGATACGAGCGCCAGCCTCACTCGATTCGACTTCTCCTGACAGTTCGAGCTGTTGCACGACGGCACTGGACTTGCTCAGTCACCCATTCAACAAAGGGGAGACGGATGACACGCGCACAATGGTTACTTTTTGGAGCAGTGGGGGTGGGCCTTGCGATCGTGATCTACGTTACCTTCTTCTGCCCGACAGACTGTCAGTGAGGCGACGACCCCAACGATGGCCCTGGATCAGGAACCCAATAAGGAGAACGTGGAAAGGGCGCCTATGAGAATCCTGCTTGCCATCGACGGTTCTGACCACTCGTATGAAGCGGTCCGTGCCCTGAAACACTTGGCTCGTGCGGAAGAACTGCACATCCTGCACGTGCTCAATGTCCCGACCCCGGCCTATCCGATGATGATGCCGGAAGTGGCGCAGGAACTGTACGAGACGGTCGAGCAAAACATGCGTGAAGACGGCACCCGCCTCTTGAATCGCATCGTGTCGCTCCTCCCGATGGACACCGGCCCAGTCACAAAACACCTGGTGATCGGATCCCCGGCAGACCAGATCGTCGCATTAGCCGAACAACACAAAGTGGAATTGATTCTTCTAGGCACCCGCGGCCTCGGACCGATCAAAGAGCGACTTATCGGAAGTGTCGCGCATCGTGTCCTGACGTGTGCGCCCGGCGCGAAACTCATTCTGCCCTGTCCGTTGAAGACTCTGAAGCAGATCCTGCTCCCCTTGCAAGGAACCGACGATACGGAACATGCCCTGCGCTTCCTGCAACAGAACATATTTCGTGAACCGGCCACCATCACCCTGTTCACCGTGCTCCCGCACACCAGACCGCCCTGGCCTGTTGATGCGGACTCGGCTGAGCAGATGGAGATCCATGCACTCCGCAACGCGCGTGATTTTCTCAACGACACAGCCGCGAAGCTCGCCGCAATGGGCCATCAAGCCCGAGTCTCCACCGCGCTGGGCACCCCTGTCGGGGGGATACTCCAGGAAGCCAAGGCCTTGAATGCCGACCTCATTCTCTTGGGATCCCGTGGACGCCACGGCGTGACGCGCATGGTGCTGGGCAGTGTCTCTCATGCCCTCCTCCACCAAGGTACCTACCCGCTCATGATCGTCCGTTAGGGGAGAAGGGATTCACTATGCCGATGTATGACTACAAATGCCTGGACTGCGGTAAGGAATCGCTGATCGTCGTAACCCTGAAGGAGCACGAGCGGGGTGATGTGCAATGCCCCGCATGCGGAAGCAAGAAGCTGCAGCAACTCTACAGCCCGTTCATCGTCCACACCACCAAGAAGAGTTAGCAGCGTGTTGAAAAAGTCCGCCAGCTGCGTTCTCGCCTCGTTCAGACCCTCAACGTACCCCAGAGGGTACGTTGAGGCCCTTCTCTCGCTGCGGCCTTGCTGGACAGCCTTTTTGAACACGCTTCAAGCTATAAGGGAGACCAAATTGCACCACACCAGAAATCGACTCCTTCTCGTGGCACTCTCGGGCCTCCTCGCCCTGAGCGGCCCGGCGGTGTCTTCCCTGTACGCTCAAGACTATCCGCCCGACATCGCGCGCGGGAAAGCGGTGTATACGCGGCATTGTCTGGCCTGCCATGGAGCCGGAGGGCGGGGCGACGGACCGGCGGCCGCTGGCTTGAGAGTTGGGCCGGCGAATTTTCACCGTGTCCAATCCTTCCTCAAATCAGATGAGGAGTTATTGCGAACGATCGAGCACGGCGTCGTCTTCAGTCCGATGCATGCCTGGAGAGGACAGCTCACCGATGGAGAAATGAACGACGTGCTGACGTATATTCGCCTCCTGTCGCAACAGGGGCAGTGACGTCGCTGATTTCCCTTCTCGACTGGAGAACGTATCCGTTATGGAGACCCTGACAGCCGGCGATGCGTTGCTCATTGCGGACATCCAGAACGATTTTCTCCCCGGTGGAGCCCTGGGCATCAGCGGCGGAGACGAAATCATTCCCATTCTTCTCCGCTATCTCCACCGATTCCACGCCCAAGGTCTCCCAATTTATCTCACGCGCGATTGGCATCCTCCCAACCATTGTTCTTTTCGCACCCAGGGAGGGTTGTGGCCCGTGCACTGTGTCGCCGGTTCGCCGGGCTCCTTGCCGCCACCGGAATTCGCCGCGCCTCCCTCGGCAGTGATTATTTACAAGGCCATCGACCCCGGCCAAGAAGCCTACTCGGCCTTCCAGAACACGATGTTGGATCGCCATCTGCAGGCCGTCGGCGTGCAGCGATTGTTCATCGGCGGATTGGCGACCGACTATTGTGTGTTGAATACGGTCAAGGATGCCCGGATATTAGGATATGAGGTTTGCCTGCTGATGGACGGCATCAAGGCGGTGAATCTCCAGCCTGAGGACGGTCTTCGTGCCGAACAGGAGATGATCCGCATGGGAGCCGTGCCTGTCCACCTGGAGATGCTCGCAGCATGAATCCGTCGACCAGCGCCCTGCTGACCGATTTGTATGAGCTCACCATGGCCCAGGCGTACCAGGAACAAGGCATGGAGGAGCCGGCGGCGTTCGAATTCTTTGTCCGCAAGCTGCCGCCCCATCGGAACTTCCTGATAGCCGCCGGTCTTGAGCAGGTCATGGACTTTCTCTCAGCGCTGCGTCTCACGCAAGAAGAACTCGCCTGGCTGGATCAGACAGGACAGTTCAGGCCTGGGCTCCTTCAGTATTTGGAGGCGCTTCGATTCACCGGCGACGTGGACGCCATGCCCGAAGGGACTATTTTCTTTCCTCACGAGCCGATCCTCCGGATCGTCGCGCCGCTTCCGCAGGCTCAGCTCGTCGAATCCCGTGTCATGAACCTGCTGAGCTTCCAGACCATGGTCGCCTCGAAGGCGGTGCGGTCAGTGCTGGCCGCAGGAGGAAAACCGCTCATCGATTTTGGATTACGCCGCGCGCACGGCGCAGAAGCAGGGCTTCTTGCCGCACGTGCAAGCTATTTATCCGGATTCGTCGGGACAGCCACCGTGCTGGCAGGCATGGTGTATGGAATCCCCCTCTACGGCACCATGGCCCATTCGTTCGTGCAGGCCCACGAAGACGAAGCGGCCGCCTTCGAACACTTCTCAGCGGCCCAGCCGGACAACGTCGTCCTCCTGATCGATACGTACGATACGGAGGCCGCCGCGCGAAAAGTCGTGTCATTGGCCCCAACGCTCAAAGTCAAGGGGATCACCGTGAAAGGGGTGCGGCTGGACAGCGGGGATCTGGCCGAGCATGCGCGAACGGTACGTCGAATTCTCGATGAGGGAGGATTGTCTCACGCACAGATCCTCGCCAGCGGCAACCTCGACGAATATCGCCTGAACGCTCTGGTCGAAAGCCATGCGCCGATCGACAGCTTCGCCGTCGGAACGGCGATGACAACATCCGCCGATGCACCTTCGTTAGACTGTGCCTACAAGCTCCAAGAATATGCAGGCCGTCCCTGCCGCAAACGATCGGAAGGCAAAGCCACCTGGCCTGGCCGCAAACAGGTCTATCGCTATTACGCGGACGATGGTTGTCTCGATCACGATGTCGTGACGACGCTCGACGATCAGCAGCCAGGCGAACCGCTGCTCCAGCCGGTGATGAAAGGAGGACGCTGCCTCGCGCAACCTACCGGGGTGGCCGAGTTGCGTGAACGAGTCTCCGCACAACTCGCTCGACTGCCACCGCCCTTGCGGCGACTTGAAGAGTCTTCGCCGATTGATGTGAGGATCAGCGAATCACTTCGTGACCTGGCTCGTTCAGTAGATCAGATACCCTAAGTCCTATGGACAGCATCGGACCGCCCGACCTCAACCCTCCAGCCCTTTGCAGTCCTGCAAAGAAAGAGGCGCGGCCATGACGTCTCCACATGAGCACGCGATACGGATCACACAAGGGACACTTGCCCTGGAGGGCATACTCGGCCTTCCAGCCGGTTCTCACGGCGTGGTCGTCTTTGCGCACGGAAGCGGGAGCGGCCGGTTCAGCCCTCGAAACAACTTCGTCGCCCTCCATCTGCAACAGAACGGCCTGGCCACGCTCCTCCTCGATCTGCTGACACCGGACGAAGCGGAGGATCGGCGCAAGGTGTTCGACATCGATCTGCTGGCGGATCGGCTCTTGCTTGCGAAAGCCTGGCTAGGAGCGGAGCCCAGGACGAGGAATCTTGGGATCGGCTATTTCGGCGCGAGCACCGGAGCCGGTGCTGCCTTGCAAGCCGCGGCGCGAGATCCTTCATCAATTCGCGCCGTGGTCTCTCGAGGGGGAAGACCTGACCTGGCAGAACCCTATCTCGCGTCCGTGGCGGCACCGACGCTGTTGATTGTCGGCGGCTACGACGAACCGGTCATCGAGATGAACCAGGCCGCCTACGAACTCCTGACCTGTGAAAAGCAACTCATCATCGTTCCCGGCGCCACCCACCTCTTCGAAGAACCAGGCACACTGGAACAGGTTGCGGACCACGCGGGCAAGTGGTTTCAGCGGTATGTGAAGGGGGATGGCACGACGCCCAAGAGATAGCCCAGCAGGTTCTGCTACACAAACTTGGCTTGCACAAGTTCCATGACTTTCTCGGCGGCTTCTTTCGCGGAGAGCTGCATCGTGTCAATGGTGAGTTCCGGATGGAGCGGCGTTTCGTAGGATTCTTGTAACCCCGGTACGGTGAATGACTCCCCTCGCTGACCGCGCTGATACGTCCCTTTGTAGTCACGCTGCATACAGGTTGCGAGCGGACATTCCACCGCCACCTCGATGAACCGGGGAATCACACTTCGAGCGAAGTCGCGATACGCCCGCCGGCTCGCTGTCGCATCAAAAATCACCGTGACGCCATGCGCCACCAGCCTCGCTCCCATACACGCCAACGCACGGTAGAAGAGATCTCGTTCCGCATGCGAATAAGTCGGCATCGGCGTGAGCATCCGCCTGACTGCATCCGATTCCAGCACATCGACAGAGAACCCCAGTGCTCCGAGTTGCGGTTTCAGTTCAGCGACGATGGTGCTCTTCCCCGAAGCGGGCAGGCCGGTGATCCAGATAGCGAAGGCCTTTGAACTCATCGATTGGATCATTGACGATGTGATCATTGGGTCAAGTCATACGTGATTCAATGAGCAATTTCTCACTCGCAATATTCGTTCGCGCGAGAGGGATCGAAGCGCGGCACATCAAGAACATTCTCCATGAACCGGAAGATGGTGCGGCGCACTTCAATCGACAGCGTGGGATACCAGACGGGACTGGCCAGTACCAATCCGCGAAAGGCGAAGAACGGCGCCGCACACGCGGTGACATCCTCATCTCGACTCGCTTCCACATAGGCGTCCCAAAACAGCCGAAAGAGCACTTCAAATGGTCCTTGAAGCTTGCCCCAGCGGCAGAGGGAGAAAAACAGGTAATTGATCGTCATCGACGTCACGTCGTCGGCCGGTTCTCCCCATTCTCCGCGTGACCGGTCCAAGACGGAGAAGCTGGCGCCCTCTTGAAACAACACGTTCCATGGATGGAAATCTCCATGGACCTGGGAAAGACGATGCGTCTCTCCGCGCAAGCGCCAACGCCACCGGTTGCAGGACTCCTCAACCGTCCGCAAGAGATCGTCCGTGATGAATCCAAACCGCACGGGATAACTATCGGTCAGTCCCATAATGCATTCGCCGTGGCCGATCAATTCCCGGAGGCGGCGGCGGTACAAACCGGCATCCCGCCGCTTGCGGGCGTGGATCTTCGCAAGATACCGCGCAAGCGCCACGGTCCGCTCTCGATCACGCTGGCGGAGCGCCCCGCCCTTCGCGAGCCGTTCGAGATCGAGATGGTAACTCGCCCCTTCTGTCCACTGAGTGAGGACAAAAAACTCCTGGGCCTCTGCAACCGAGACCAACTCCTGCTTGTCGGTAAAGGCACCCACATCGAGGGCCTTCACATGGCGTGGAAGCCGCCCGTAGGACTCATAGTCCCACAACATCGCCTGCGCACGATCGGCAGGATGCTCATGGCCAAACGGACCGGGCTTCATGGTTTCGAGGACGGCGGCCTGCACGCGCCGACCGACACGGAACGTCAGCTTGACCGGCGTACCATAACCATATTGTTTCTGCGCCCCCTTCGAACTGGCCTTGCCGATTACCGCAGAAGACAGAAGCGTGGCCTCAGAACCGAAGCGAGCCCGGAGATATCGCTCAAGGGAACGTTTCTTCAACGTCGGCATACAGCCCCCATCACGCAAGTCATGTTCCAACGGTAACGACCAGAGACAAGACGCATGGGACACGTGGCTGGCGTGATGGCTGCCCAATCTCTCTCCACAATCTTTCGCTCATGCCCCTAGCCTCTGACCTGTTTTCCACTGGTGCATTGAGCTCCAGCGGTCGAGAGATCGTTGGGGCAAAACGCGACACCAAGAAGCTAAGGACGAGATAGGGGACCGGAGACGAGATGGAAAACTCTCAAGCCAATAAGCCTCTTGAGCACCTTGTCACAGCCCTTTCGCTTCCAGGAAAATTCGGCACATCGCTTGCTGATCTCAGCAGTGAGGTACGTAATCACTAGGGAGGAGGAGGAACCTGTATGGAGCTAGAAATCGAGAGCCGACATGTCGACATGACTCCCCGATGGAAAACAGAAATCGAAGCCCGCATGGGGGATCTCCAGCGGGGCCATGAGGATCTGATTCATGGACGAGTCACGCTGACGAAAAACCCCCATCACAAGAAACTCGACAATGTTGCGGAAGCACTCATTGTCGTGTCGCTGCCGGGCCGCCATACCGTCACCGCCCGCAAAGAACATAAGACGTTCGAGGAAGCGATCCGCAACGCCTTTGACGCCGTGGCTATCGAGCTGCGCAAATATCGTGAGAAACGAGCCCAGACGGAGGTTCGCATCCCCCCGGTCCCGCCGCATCGCGGTGTGATCTGCAAGCTCTTCCCCCAAGAACGATACGGGTTCCTCCTCAAAGAGGGGGGCGGCGAGATCTATTTTCATGTGAATGCCCTGCAGGGACTCGCCTTCGAGCAACTCGAAGACGGAATGGAAGTCGTCTTCAACCTTGAACAAGGAAAGAAAGGTCCACAGGCGACAGTCGTCACACTCCCACCCCCCATTGTGTCGAAAGTGCCGTAGGTGATCGTGAAGAAACTCAGTGCCCCGTACCGCAATCCTTGACAAAATGGCCCTGTTGACGTACCTGAAGACCGCGAATTGGTTGAGAGACAGTCCTTCTGAACTGTCGTGTGATGAGTTCAGACCCCCATGCGAAGTATTCAGTTGGCTCCCCTACCGTTCCGTTTCCCCACGCTCGCCTGCGTATCGTGTGACTCCCTCATGGACTGGTCGGGCAACTCCGCGGAACGCAAGAGTGAGGACCTGTGACCCTTCCTGAATGGTGGCGTATCAGCCTCGTCTCGGGCACGGTCTTGGTCTACGCGCTCGTCTTCGCACCGCTCTATCAACTGGTGGGCGAAACCGCGATGGTGTTTACCGTCGTGCCTGCGGCAACGATAGGATGGATGTTTGGATGGCGAGCGGGGCTCTTAGCCGGACTCCTGAGCGTTCCACTCAATCTTCTGAACCTCACGTTGATGGGTCAATTCGGTTGGCCGAGTATGCTCCGTACATGGCCCATCATGCTCATAAACCTCGCTGCCGGCCCTGTTGTTGGATGGGCGAGGGAATCTCGTGAACGAATCCACAGCGTGTCTAGCAAGGCGGGGGGCGAGCGGGACCAATTTTTTGACTTGTCCCTGGATCTGCTCTGTATTGCAGAAACCAACGGTTACTTCAAACAGGTGAATCGCGCCTGGGAGCGCACGCTGAATTGGAGCCGAGACGAGCTCTGCTCACAGCCCTTCATGGACTTTGTTCACCCCGATGATCGGCAGCGAACCCACGCAGCCATGGAACAGCTCTGTAGCGGGCAACCAGTGATCAACTTCGAGAATCGCTATCGCCATCGAGACGGCTCCTATCGGTGGCTGGCATGGACCTGTTCTGCTCTCGGTCGAGAACATCCCCTCCTGTGCGGAGTGGCTCGCGACATCACCGAGCAGAAACAGATGGAAGCAGCCATACACACAAGCGCGGAACGGTTTCGGACGATTTTTGAGAATGCCGGAGCGGGCATTGAGGTGCGCGACGTTCGTGGCCAGCTGACGGAATGTAATTCGGTGTGGACTGAGATGATCGGCTATACCAAAGAGGAAATGTCGCGCATGTCATTTGCCGCCTACACACATCCGGACGACCTCGCGAGTGACCAGGGATTGCTCCAGGAACTCATGGATGGCACACGGGACTTCTATCACCTCGAAAAGCGCTATATCCATAAGAACGGCCGCGTCTGGTGGGGGCATTTGTCGCTTTCGCTCATACGGGATGAGCGCGGCGCGCCTCAGTTCACCGTGGCGATGATCAAGGATATGACGAGTCAAAAAGACGCCGAGGCCGCGTATCGTCGGCTGAGTGAGGAGTTGGAACAGCGGATTGACGAAAGAACCCAGGAACTGCTTGCGGCAAACCGTGCGCTGCGTTCGCTCGAATCATGGCAGCGCACTTTAATCGATACGATCCAGGGAATCGTGTGGGAATGCAGTGCGAAGAGCTGGCTGTTTACGTTTGTCAGCCCGCAAGCGGAAGCCCTCCTCGGCTATCCGGTATCCCAATGGCTTGACCAGCCCGAGTTTTGGCAAACCCACACCCATCCGGACGATCGACAATGGGTGCGGGAATACTGTGTAAAGATGGCTTGGGAGAAAACCAAGTACGCGTTCGAGTACCGAATGATGGCGGCAGATGGACGGATCGTCTGGCTCCGAGACATCGTGACAGTCGAGAGAGATCAGAATGAGCCGGTCATCTTACGGGGAATCATGGTGGATATCACCGACTCCAAACAGGCGGAAGCAGCGCTGGCCGCCAGCGAGCAGAAATTCCGGCTGCTCACCGAGCATGCCGTGGACGTGATCTATCAACTCGATCCGTCAGGGCAGATCCTGTATGTCTCACCGGCATCCCTCAAGATGTTCGGCTACAGACCTCAAGAAATGGTGGGGACCCATTTCGCCGCGTATCTCTCCACGACCGAGCGTCCCAAAGCCGACCAGGCTTTCGGCCAGGCGATCGCGGGTATCTCGATCTCCTCGGTGGAGCTTTCCGTCACGGCGAAAGATGGCGTGCAGGTACCGGTCGAAGTCAACCTTGCGCCGATCGACGAGCATGGAACGATTACGGGCGTCCATGGAATCATCCGTGACATTCGTGATCGTAAACGAACGGAAGAAGAACTCCGCCGATCGTGGGCCTTCGTCGATTCCGTCGTCGACAACCTCCCCGCAATGATCTTCGTCAAGGATGCTAGGGAACTTCGGTTTGTGCGATTCAATAAAGCCGGGGAGGAACTCCTGGGCTACGACCGAGACAACCTCTTGGGGCAGACGGACTATACTTTTTTCCCGAAAGAGGAGGCCGACTTTTTTACGAGAATGGATCGTGCGGTCTTAGAGAGCGGCCGTTTGCTCGACATTCCCGAAGAACCTATTCAGACCAAAGAGAAAGGTGTGCGGGTTCTGCATACGAAGAAGATTCCCATTTTCGACGCCACCGGCACTCCGCTCTACCTGTTAGGTATTTCCGAAGACATCACGGAGCGCAAGCGGGCGGAGGAGGCCTTGCGGGAGAGCGAAGCCCGGTATCAATCCTTGATCGAGGCGATTCCTCAACAAGTCTGGACGGCCCGTCCGGACGGCACGCTGGATTACGTGAATCGACGCGTGCTGGACTATTTTAATTCCCAACCCGACGATCTCCTCGGTTGGAAATGGCAGTACGTATTCCACCCGGACGACCCGCCGGCGTGCCTGGAGACCTGGTCGAGCGCGTTGCGCACCGGAGAGCCCTACGAGATCGAATTTCGGCTTCGGCGGGCATGCGATGACGCCTACCGCTGGCACCTCGTCCGCGCCATGCCGGTCAAAGACGCCTCTGGCCAGGTCCTTAAATGGTTCGGCACAAACACGGACATCACTGAAGGTAAGCGGACCGAGCAGGCGCTACGTCGAATCGAAGAACAGCTCCGCAAAGCGATGGATGACCGACAGGAGCTTGCCCAGGATCTCCATGACAATATCATCCAAACGATCTACGCGACCGGTCTGATTCTTGAAGAATGCCGGCATCTTCTCCGAAAAAATCACGCCCACGTTGACGAGCGGCTGGCGCAGACCATTCGGTATCTCAATCGAGTCATCGTCGATGTCCGACATTACATTGCGTGGGCAGTCCGTGAAGAAATGACGGGCGATCAACTCTGTACGAAACTGACGGAACTCGCCAATCATCTGGAGGGCGTGCGGGGTGTGCGCTTCTCGCTCAATCTGGCAACGGCAACGGCGAAACGGTTACCGCCCGCGCAAGCCTTCCACATTCTGTACATTGTCCAAGAAGCCGTGAGCAACAGCTTGCGGCACTCACAAGGCCAGACCGGGCTGATCTCGCTTCAGAAGGTAGGCGAGCGCATCCGCGTAGAGGTCAAAGACGATGGAGTTGGGTTCATTGGCGAGGACGCCAGTAGACGAGGTCACGGGTTACAGAATATGGCTATGCGGGCACAGAAGCTTGGTGGTACTCTCCGGGTGGTTTCGCATCCAGGCCGGGGAACCCACATTCTTGTCGAATTTCCACAGGAGGCTCAGGATGACTCAATCGGCCGCTAGACTGACCCGGCTGTTGCTTGTGGACGACCATGAGGTCGTTCGTATGGGGCTCCGAGCATTATTCAACAGGACTGAAACCGTTGAGGTCGTCGGCGAGGCCGATTCCGTCGCCTCTGCGGTCGGGGAAGCGGTCCGCCTTCAGCCCACCGTGGTGCTCTTGGACCTCCGCTTGCCGGATGGCACCGGCGTTGAGGCGTGCCGAGAAATTTTGGAGCACTGTCCGGACACCCATGTCGTCTTTCTCACGTCGTTTGCAGACGAGGATGCCGTCCTCTCGACGGTGCTCGCGGGCGCCAAGGGGTATCTTCTCAAAACCATTGGAGGCCCGGCATTAGTACACGCGATCCACGCTGTCGTCCAGGGGCAATCGATTCTCGATCCCGGGGTCACGAATCCTGTGCTCACTCGGATGCGGTCCCTCTCCGCGGGAGCCGAGAGTCACGGCATGTCCCTGTCTCCCCAAGAACAGCGGATCTTGCCGCTGGTCGCCGAAGGAAAAACCAACAAGGAAATCGCTGCGAGCCTCGGATTAAGCGACAAGACGGTCAAGAGCTATCTCTACAACATCTTTCAGAAGCTTCAGATCACGCGCCGCGCTCAGGCGGCGGCGCTGTTCGTGCAGCAGCAGAGGATCGGCTAGCTCCATTCGGCGGGAGTGCCGGACAGTCAGAACCGCTGTTCTCTTGTCAGGAGTTCAACTGAGCCGAGACCGTATCCAGCAACTCCTGAATGCTGAACGGCTTCTTGAGCGTGGCATTCGCGCCCAGATGTTTTGCCGCGTCGAGATAATTCCACTCGCCTGAACCGCCTGACATCGCAATGATCTTGCTGTCCGGCCGGGTTCTGCGAAGGAGTTGGATGAGTTCCAAGCCATCCATCCCTGACATAAAAATATCAACGAGGACCAGATCCACACCCTCCACTTCCAGGCAGCGCAAGCCTGCTTTTCCATTCTCAGCGAGCAGGACACGATACCCTGACTCTTCGAGGACGGTTTGGAAAAGCGTTCGTACTTGCGCTTCGTCATCGATCAACAGAACGGTGGCCATCGGACTCCATCATCCTCCCTCGGCGTCCTCGAAATCAGCACCCCACCCATCGTGCGTGCTTGTCGAGCAACGTGGTGAAGGCGGTTACTGGCGGAATGGTCAGGGGGGAGCCCCAACGATTGACCCAAACCCGGAAGCGAAACCGCTGGGAATCTACGAATCGACCATCCCATCCTCCGATTCCTGCGTGACCAACTGTTGAAAGAAACGACCCGCATCCGGACCGACCTGTTTCTCCAGTTGCTCATCGGCATTCAGCACGGTTCTGGCAAATCCGATAATCAGCAGAAGACGGCGGACGGCTTCCTGAGGAGTGAGAAGCAGGTCGGCTCGGACAGTTCGTGCGTGGATCGCAATTTCACTGAGGAGCACTTCTTGTCCCTCCTGCATCGCTTCGTGTGTTTCGGAGGCGCGAGCGTGCTGATGCCGTTGAAGGGCAACCTCGGACAGGGCGCCAATTGTCCGTTCGACCGCGTGCGCCGTCTGGTCATCGAGACGATCTCGAAGATGTGCTGGAACCACCGATCCCGCATCCAATAAGGATTGGAGGATCCTGGCGAGTGACAGTAGGTAAGGCATCTGTGCCTCCTTCCTAGACAGGACTCGGACGGTGCGACGATCACGACCCTGTTGCGGCAACAGTTGCAGACCAGGTTGTCCACTTTCGGTGTCAGGACATGGTTCCCTGCTGCTTCGAGCACGGTCTGGACAAGCCTTCGCATTGGTGCGTTCTCCTCAATCGGAAGGAGGTGCGAAGGGCTGTTTTCTCCATGTTGTGCAATATGCCTGTGCCCGGAGATCAATGATCAGAGCCAAATGCCAGGGGATGAGAGTCTTTCTGCACCAGGGCCTATTGGGGAATGCTCTGTCCTACATGCCTCATCCGCTGTTACGGCATCGTCTGCCAGAAGCCTCCCTCCGAAACGTCGCTCTTTCAATTCGTACGTTTTCTTCCGTGTGCCAGCCATGTGGCATCGATCTCCCGATCGGCAGAACCTGCTAGCTTGTGTTCACGCAACTGAGTTGTGTACCTTACCGGCGTATGCTTGTGCGTGTGCCAATCCAGATTGGCCTTCCACAGCTCTTCATCGTATGCGCCATTATCGTGTTGTACGTCTGCGTGATGATGCAGATGCCGGGTCTACATCATGCACTCGCACGCCCCGGCTCCTGAGAGTGTGGGAAAGGGAAGCCCTATTTAGAGTACGTCGCTCCAGGGAGGACTGACGGCGAAGGCGGCGTTGATGAGCCCGACGTGGGAATAGGCCTGGGGGAAATTGCCGCACTGGGTATTCGTGGAAGGAATGAAATGCTCGGAGAACAGTCCGGCATGGTTGGCAGAAACGAGCACTCGGTCGCGGATGCTCCGGGCCTCGGGGATCCGTCCCGACGGGCAAGGGCTTGGGCGATCCAAAAGGAGCAGATGACGAAGGCCGCTTCCGGTTTTCCAAAGTCGTCTTCCCGCACGTAGCGGTAGAAGAATCCTGCGTCCTCGCGTCAGTGCGAGCTCGCGGGCGATATGCAGCACGGTGAACTCACCGAGTTGTCGATTCGGGTAGCCCAGGATGGGAAGTTGTGCGAGGGCAGCGTCATAACTGACATCAGACGGGCCGTTCCGCACCGCGTTGTCATGCGCAGCCCAAGCCGAGGTTTGGCAATTGCCGATGAGACCGACCGTAGGGGTACATGTCCCCGCGATAAGCGATTTTGCATTCGATGTAAACGAGAAGTGACTTATGCGTCTCTCGCTTCGATTTCTGCTGCCGCTGGTCTTGTTGCTGGCCGGCCTCGCCTACGCCGTCATTCCCCTCGTCGATACCTTGACACTCAAATGGTTCGTGCGGGATATGGAAATCCGGTCCGAACTGATCGGCGGCATGGTGGAAAGCTCCCTCGTTGATCTCCTGGCAGCGGAGTCTAAGACCAAGCTCATGAACTACTTTCATCGGATCATTCAAGACGAGCGGCTCTTCGCCATCGGGTTCTGCGACCGTGACGGCAAGCTGGCCTACAAGACCTTGACCTACCCTGATTCTATTCCTTGCGATGGAACCAGCACCATCCAAGCCGGACAGACCACTCTGTTACAGCTCCCTCGCGGGGCCGTCCACGTTGCGGCTGTGGGAATCGCGGGGGACGGACGGACGCTGGGGCGCCTGATGCTCGTCCACGATATGAGCTGGGTTCATCGGCGCAGCAATGACACGAAATGGTATCTCTTCTATTTGTTTGTCGTCATCGGCGCAGTGATTTCCTTTGTCACGGTCCTGGTCGCGCATTTGAGCTGGCGCGGCTGGGTGGCCGGCGTGCGGGCCATGCTCCGAGGGGAAGGCTTGGTCGGGTTGATCGGCGACCGGCAACAGAAACCCGAGCTACAGCCTGTCGCACAGGATCTGCGCGCCCTGATCCATGATCTCGAATCGGACAAGCGGATGCGCGACGAGAGCCAGATGAGTTGGAAGCCCGCCACGCTCAAAGCGATCCTGCACGACCATCTGGCAGGCGACGAGGTGCTGATTGTCTCGAATCGTGAACCCTACATCCATAATTGGCATGAACGACACGTCGAAGTCCAAGTGCCGGCCAGCGGAGTGGTCACGGCCTTGGAACCGATCATGCGGGCCTGCTCCGGCGTCTGGATCGCACACGGGAGCGGCAGCGCGGATCGCGAGTCCGTCGATGAACGCAGCCACGTCCGCGTTCCGCCGGACGATCCCGCGTACGAGATTCGACGCATCTGGATGTCGCCCGAAGAAGAGAACGGCTACTACTACGGCTTTGCCAATGAAGGCCTGTGGCCGCTGTGCCACCTCGCCCACGTGCGGCCGGTGTTCCGCTCATCGGATTGGGAACGCTATAAGGAAATCAACGACCGATTCGCCATGGCGGTGATCGAAGAAGCCAAAACCGATAATCCTGTCGTGCTTGTCCAGGATTACCACCTTGCCTTGGTGCCCAAGATGGTGCGGACCCACTTGCCGCACGCCACGATCATCACGTTCTGGCATATTCCCTGGCCGAATCCGGAGCGCTACGCCATCTGTCCCCGGTATCGGGACATTCTCGAAGGCCTCTTGGGGAGCAGCATCCTGGGATTCCACACGCGCTTTCACGGCAGCAATTTCATCAACACGGTGGACCGCTCACTCGAAACGAGGATCGACTGGGACAGCTCCACGATTTCCTATCAAGGGAAACTGACCGCCGTGAATCACTACCCCATCTCGATCGCGTGGCCCGGCCGAGAGATGTCACAACTGCCGTCCGTACCCGAGTGCGGGACCCACATCCGTGCGATCAACAGCCTTCCCAACACGCATCGCGTGGGCGTCGGCGTCGAACGGCTGGATTATACGAAAGGCATTCTCGAGCGATTCCTGGCCGTCGAACGACTCCTGGAACTGCAACCGGAATGGATCGGCAGATTTTCATTTCTGCAAATCGCTGCGCCCAGCCGGTCGAAAATCGAGGAGTATCAGCAGTTTACCCGGCAAGTGATCGCGTCGGCCGAACGCATCAACAAGCGGTTCGGCCGGGAAGGGTACCGCCCTATCCTCTTGAAAATCGAACATCACGACCCTCAGAAGGTCGCCATTTATTATCGAGGGGCCGATTTCTGCATCGTCAGCAGTCTGCATGACGGCATGAATCTCGTCGCCAAAGAATTCGCCGCCGCGCGCGACGACGAGCACGGGGTGCTGATACTCAGTCAATTCACCGGCGCGGCCACAGAATTACCGGAGGCGCTGATCGTCAATCCGTACAACATCGATCAATGTGCGGCGGCCATGCACCTGGCCCTGACGATGCCCCCAACCGAGCAGCGGACCCGCATGCGCAGCATGCGTGGCATCGTGCAGGAATTTAACGTGTACCGCTGGGCCGGACGCATGCTGATGGATGCGGCCCGCATGCGGCAGCGAGCCCGTCTTGTTCGTCAAGTGAGTGCGCGAGATGTACGGACCAGCACAGGGGGACAGGCATGATCTACTTGTTATCGGAAGAAGGGCGTCGAGCCCTGCGCGACGTGGCGAGCACGCCTATCCTGTATGCCTTCGACTTTGACGGAACGCTTGCCCCGATTTCGCCGGACCGGGATGCGGTGACGATTCCCCGGTCTGTGTATCAGTGGATCAAAGAACTTTCGAAACGCGCGCCCTGTGCCGTGGTCTCCGGGCGGGCGCTCGCGGACTTGGCGCCGCGTATCGACGGAATGGTCCCGCACTTAATCGGAAATCACGGGATCGAGAGTTCCCTCGCATCGAGAGACAGCTTGCACGCAGCCGAAGAGATGTGTGCGGCATGGAAGCGAGCCCTCGCAACCCGTCTTGCCGACACACTGAAAAGCCTGGGCGGAGAGGTGGAAGACAAACGGTATTCCCTGACCGTTCATTATCGAGCCCACGCGCAGGAATCAGAAGTCCAGCTCGCCATCCTGACGCTGCTTGAGCGATTGACCCCCGTCCCTCATCTCATTGCCGGCAAATCGTCGGTGAATGCGCTCCCTCCTGGGCAAGGCGGGAAAGGACCGGCGGTCTTGGCGCTGATGCGCCACCTCCGGCAAACCGGACTGTTCTTCATCGGTGATGACAAAACGGATGAGACCGTCTTCGAACTCACGGAAGACCTGGCCATGAGCGTCCGCATCGGCAGGCAGGCCGAATCGCGGGCGAGATTTTACCTCAATGATCAACCGGAAATCGAAATGGTCATTCGCTTGCTCGTCAGTGGAATCGATCGGACGCCGGAATGCCCCGATGGCGACGAACGCGAGACTTCGCAGGCGGCTGGAACGGGACACGATTGCTAGGACAGCGCATGCGAGAGAGTGTATGCGCCCATGTCCGGCAGATACGGGACGAATACCGGTGCAATGAACCGGCAGAAACGAAGTGCCGGGGTGCCGCCCTTATTCCCCGGCTTGATGTCCAGGTTGTGATCGACGAAATCAGGGGGCGAGCTTCTTCACTGAGGCGACGTGACGATCGGGCGTGGCGACGACTTCGACCTGATCGCCGACTTTGAGCGACGTATCCACGGTCGTGCCTTTGCCGAGGGGAATCAAAATGCTCGTGCCATCCGCCGATTTCACGACCACGAGTTCGCTGGTCAACATCAGCACTTCGCCACGAATCTGCGCCGGCGGGGTTGAGAGATCCGATTGTGACAGAGCCGGGGGCGATAGAAGCAGGACGGACATTGCAGCACATACCAACCACCACCTGCGCTCGCGGAGCATCTTTGACTCTCTGGGATATCGATCTGAATCAGCAGCTGAAGGGTGTGTTCGCATCACGGAGTTTTGGATGAACACAAAGCAGGGACGCGGCCGATGGCCGCGCCCCTGCAGATCGGCTTACTTGCCGCCCTTGTCCTTATCTTTGTCCTTGTCGTCGTCTCCAAACACCACGACCTTACCGCCCTTGTCCTTATTCTCGTCCTTCTTGTCGTCCCCCGCGAACGCCAGGGTGGACATCGTGCCGAAGCTGAGTAAAGCAACCAAGGCCATTAATCCGCTTAACCTCTTCATGGGAACCTCCATACATGATGTGAAAATATTCTCTCGGCCATGCCCTATTGCACGACCTATGTATGCCTTTTACCAACGATACAGCGAGCGGGACAACGGACAAAACTGCCGAATGAACGGCCGGATTTGTCCAATGCGCCCGTAGCCCGTATGGAGGCACAATGATTCTGACCGGAACGCAACCGATCTTCACCAGAGATCCAGTGATGCCCGAATGCACGACGCCGCTGGGCCGGCTTGAGGAAGTGGTTTCAACGGCCGAAGAATTCGATCGCGTCGTTTCACAGTCCCTGCCGATTCTCTTGGACCGAGCCACCGGCTACACGAAACGGTTTCTGCGGGAAACCGGCCAGTGGAGCGACGACATCGCACATGAGAAATTCATCTTGCGGTGGGGCGCGGAATGCCTCGAACGGTTTCTCGTCTGCGGGCGCAGCGAAGTCCCCTGCCGGCCGCTGTTTCTCCTGGACTCGCTGGTGGCCAAGCAACACAGCCGGCCTGAACCCTTTTGTTATCATCCGGATCTGCTTGCGCCACTCGGCCGGTTTCTCGACGGGCTCGTGGCGCGGGCCGCGATCAGCCGGGACGCACTGGTCGCGCTGTATCACCACTGCTACGGATTGGGTCCAGGAGAAGTCATCGCCGCCACGGGTTTGAACGGATCGGAGAGCCAGCGCATTTACAAAAACTTCAGTCGCTGGCGGGACTCCGGCTGGCAGCGCACGATGGATGAAATAGGCCTCACCGAGGTCGAGTTGAAGGATCTCCTCGGCCAGCAACAGCGTTCTCGGCAGCGGTTCAACAGCGAGGCCGAGCGAATCATCCGGTTCGCGCAGACCCACTATCGAAAGAGTGAACCGGACCACTATCCCTGCCTGTCCCGGAGCCAGTGGGAAGAGATGTTCTCGCAGGGGTATGGCTGTGATTACCGAATCTGGCATCTGGCCCTGTGCCTGGATTGCATGCAGACAGCCTGGGGGCTGGGTTCGAATGGATCAGCCGCCGCCGACAAACCGCGAGTGGAACTGCATGTACGGCCATAGAACAGCCGTGCGGCATCTGATGAATTGAGGCCGACAAGGAGGAACGAAGGAGGAATTATGGAACAGCAACGAGATCTGGCGGATTATCGAGCACGCCTTCTCGACGCATTGAAAATTAGCGTTCGCCGTTCTGTATGCGGCTCATCGGACCCGATCCAGGTCTTTATCAACGAGCGGCGCGTCGGACGGCTGAACGGAGCAGGGACCGAGGCCATGCTGCAGGTAGTCAGCCACGCCCGCATCGACAGCGTGCAACTCCGGTCGGAAGACGGCGTGCTGCTCGGCGGCCTCTCCGCCCCCGAGTATGGCTTCAGAACCAGCCGAGTCTCCCTCTCACGCGATATCATCGAACTCCGGGTCCACAACAACGCGCAGGGTGGCGGATCGTTCAGCGCAATCTTTATTCCCGCGCCGGGTCTCTGGCACCGCGCGCGGCAGACATTGACCGGCATGGTCCGGCGTCCGGCACACGCGATCGTCCCCGGTATGAGAGCCGTCGCCTTCACGCAGGTGCTGCTGGCAGCCACCGTCATAGGGCTGGCCACCGACCGGATGACCGGCTGGCTGACACCCGAACGCACACCGCTGCCGGTCACACCGACGGAAGCTCCCTGGGCGGCCCCGCTGGCCGAGGTTGCGAAGCTCGATCAGCAATTGGGCGAACTCGCGCGGATGCAAGTGAAGGTCGTGGAGACGATTCAAACGCAACAGGAGGGGATGACCCAACTCCAGCGGACGATGGCCAAGCTGTCCTCGACTCAGGAGACGGTCGCCTCCAGCCTCCTGACTGTCAAACAGGACATCGAGCACCGGCGCAAAGGCTCGGGACGGGATCTCGATCGTGTGACACGCCTGCTCATGAGCAAGGCGCAGACCGAGCAGGAGCAACTCGCAGCTGAGATCCATAGCCTGACCGTCGCGAACGACAGGCTCTCCAAGGAAATGGCCGACTTGGAACAGAACAATCAGGACCTGCAGAACAAGCTGAAATCGGTTGGGCTGGATGTATCGAAGGCTACCGTATCGGACCATGAGAAGCCGATGATGGCGCGGCAGGCCGAAGTCGTCCAACCGGCTCAACTCCCACAGATCACCGACGCACGACCGGTCCCTCAGCAACCGCCTTTCTTGTTTTGGGTTACCTTCAGCGAAGGAGCCAGCCAAGACAGTATCGACCAGTGGGTGCGCGACATGCGTGGACGAAAAGTCGCGATGAACGAAGGGTGGCAGGCGGTCGAAATCATCCCGCCGACCGAGCCGATGGAGCACTTTATGGATCAGATCAAACAAACAGAGATCGTGAAAGCGGTGCGAATCAGCCGGTGAGCCGGGTCATGACTTGAAATGCTCGCGCTCAGCTTTCAACACCCGTACATACCGCAACCACTCCCATCAATACCCGGTCCTCGATCGGCAACAGGACGGGCTTTCCCCCTGCAGAAGAGGGCATCAAAACCTGTCACCCACACCCGTCGTAGCCATGGCCTCGGGAACGGCTAAGGTCTGAGCGAAACTTGCCCCTGCGGCACCTGGACCTGAAAGGGACGGCTGGCATCCCCCATGTACAACGTGCGGTGCGGGAACGGAATCTCGATCTCCTGTGCATCGAAGGCTTTCTTCAATCGCCGGCGGTATTCGCGTCCCACATTCCATTGTTCCAATGGCCGGGTCTTGATCCGTATACGGACGACCACAGCCGAATCGGCGAAATTATCGACGCCGACGATTTCGATCGGCTCCACAAACTTGTCGTGAAAGGCCGGATCCTGCCGTAGATCCTCACCCACCTGACGCATCACGTCGGCGACACGATCCGTGTCCTCTTTGTACGCCACCCCCATATCCAAAACGAAGCCCGACCACTCCATCGTCATGTTCGACAAGGTCGTGATGGTCCCGTTGGGAAAAACATGGACCACACCGGAAAAGTCGCGCAGCGTGATGATCCTGAACGTGATGGATTCCACCAAGCCTCCGGTCCCGTTGATAATGACCACATCACCGAGCCTGACTTGATCTTCGAGGATGATGAAGAACCCGCTGATCAGATCCCGGATGAGATTCTGCGCGCCGAAACCGACGGCCAGGCCGAGAATGCCCGCGCTGGCCAGAATCGGCCTGATATCCAATCCGACCTGATGGAGAATTTCGATGACGACGATCGCCCAGATCACCGTCAGCGCGATTGTCCTGAGAATGCCCGTCAACGTGGCGGCCCGTTTCTTGGCGGTCCCTGAAACCTGTTCACTGGACTCGTTCGCCAAAATGATCATCCGCTCCAACTGTTGCAGCCCGAGCCTCACGAAACGGATGCCGAGATACCCGACGGCCAGAATCAGCAGAACACGCAAGCCGGCTTCTCCGGTCGCCTGGGCGAAGGTCAGGAACCACGGAATGACACCTTCGAACGACAGTCCCATCATGATACAAACCTCCCTGCTGGATGTGAACTATGTGCTGGTCGATCAGTTAGAATTCTCGAATCAGCCGCAATCCGACTTCCGGAAGCGTGAGTCCGCTCGTGAACCTCGCACCGACCCCCGCCTGAAGCATCCAGAACGCGCCGAGCTCGTAATGGATCTGCGGCATGGCCAGCAAACTTGTACTTCCCCCGATCACTTGCCCAAAATTCGTCTCCACGCCGGCGACAACCCGATTGGTCACATCCGCAAAGACAGTGATGTTGGAGAGAAGTTCCACTTGCCGTCCTCCTGTGGCCGCGCCGATTTCGTGCCGGGGTCCAAACATACCGAACAGGCTCCAGGTCTTGCCGAGCCGCACACCCGCCAGATAAAGCCAGGTCGCTGTCCAGACCTTGGGGTCGAGATCGTACTGCACGATCGCCTGAGCCCCATGAATGAAGTGGTGATTGAACGCGGTCCCAAAGGTGATTTGACCAGCTCCCTTATAGGCTTCGAGATGGCCGTTTTCCAGGGGAAGCTCGAATTCGACCGCGAGGCCGTCGCGGATCGTATACTCGATTTCAGGCGCCCATTCGATTCCCTGCCGGTCGGGGCTACGCCGCACGAGGCCGAGCGGATCGGGCGCGTTGTCCACCCGCCTGGCTTTTCGACTCAACGGCACCCGGCCGAGCATGTTCACCTCTCCTTCGCCCCGTTTGGCCCCCAGAGGCCTCACCAGATCGAATACCATCGGCTCGGGAATTCGAGGCCCGCGTTCCTCGCCGGAGACCCGCTCGATTGTCTCGATGCTGTTGGGCTGATCCGACCACAGACGAGATAAGGATCTCGTATTGTAGGTATGCCCATCCCGCGCCTGCTCAGGAGGCATGCGATTCCACCAATCGGCACGCGCATTGAAGAAGAAGGGCGACACGGGCTGGTTCCGATCAGGCAGCTCCGGACCATAAAACTGCGCGTCTGCCGATCCTGTCAGGATGGACAAGAAACAAAGATGCGCCACGCACAGGAACACAAGGCCAGGGATTCTGGAGGGCGACGATTTAAACAGGCTCAGAGATCGAGGGCAGGCTTGTCCATCCCTCACGCGAACGCTGCACTGCCGGGTCCATCTCCGGCCAGACGATCCTCCGTTCAGTCGATTCAATGCCCGACGCCCCTTACCGTTTGAATTCGTATCCCACTCCGATGATCATCGCTTCATCGGTCCGCCGCCGGCCCGGTGCCGGAGCTCCGTTATAGCGGGACCCGCCGATGAGCTCCGGCAGCGAGGAGGTCGGAGCCGCGACGATCGCGCCGTTCTCGAAATGATCCAGCAGCTTAATGGTGATGGCTGACCGGCGAACCAGGGCTTCCTGAGGGCCGTGATAGTCGAGATGCTTCAGCCAGCGCTGCCAGACCGCAACCGTATCCTCATAAAGTTGCGCGGGCTCGAAGCGAGGAGAAACCGAAGGGGACTGCCGCCAGTCGAGCAGCAGGTGCGCCGATTGCCCGGCTTTGAGCGTCATCGACGTGCGGAGCCCGGCCAGCGGAACAGTGGCATGGAGGTGCAGGCAGAGATCCGGCTGACTCTCGCAGCGAATCCGCAGCCCTCCGTCGCGTGGCTCCGCCTCCGCTCCGCCGCGCGGCTCGATCTCGATCGTCAGACGAACCGTTCCCTCAACCATCGTCGCGCGTCTCAGGAATTCCCGCCGCGTGGCCGGAACGTCCTCGGACAGGTCGGTGCCTGAGACTAACGGACAACAATCCGTGATGCGCAGCGTTCCTTCCGAACTCCGCATCTCCGTAACCAGCACGGCGCTGTCCGGCTCATAGAATTGCCGCGATTCGCGCAGGCCGTCAGGAGTGATTCGGAACGTCCCGCTTCGTGTCGCATCCAGTAGGCTGCAGAAGAGTGGCGGCGCATCGAAGCGCGGAAGGCAGAGCCACGCCACATTGCCGTCCCGCCCGATGGGGGCTGCCGTAGCTCCGTCTCCGACAAGGCCATAGTCCTCGATCGGCAAATAGCCGTCAGACCGCCAGATTGGTTTCAGCGTGGACTCAGTCATCGTTTCCTTCACACCGTTCCTTCCCTCGATTCGACGAGGCCGGCTGAATCTTGCCCTGAACAACAGCGACCTGCTCACACACCCACTCGGCTTCCGTACTTCCATTCCCCAGCTCCGTCATGGCTTCCCTCCGGGCTGGTGCCGCACCCAAGTGTGCCGGTCCCGAATCACTTCGCGTCACGCCGTTGCGGCCGTTCGGTTCAGACCGGACGTCGCGGTACGTCCAGTTCCATCTCGGCAGCGAACACCCTCAACAGATGATCCCGCGTGATCATGCCCACTGCCGATCACCGGCAATCACCGGCACCTGATTGATGTCTTCGCCTTCCAGCACCTGCAACACCTCCAGGATCGGCGTACCGGGCGCCATCGGGCGCACCTGAGACACCGGCGTCATGGCCTCGAACACGCGCACCTGGTCCTATCGGTCTTGCGGCACCGACTTGATCTGATGCAGGGTCACCAACCCCTCCAATCGGCTGCCGTGGACCACGACAAAACACCGCTGCCCCGTCTTGAGAATGTGCTCGCGCACCAGCTCGGCCAAAACCATCCGGCCAGGCACGGACGGACAGTCGCGGACCATCACGTCTTCCACCGCCAATCCGGTCAACGTGGAGCGCACACTCTACGGCGGTTGACGATACGAACGGATTCTTTCACCGGACTTTCTTCTTCCTGCCCTTCAGCAGCACAATCACGCCGGCGATGCCGATGATTACCGCCAGTACGCCGAGCAGCACGAATGGGTCCATCCCACGTCCTCCTTCCTCTCACGAAACCGCCGACCGGTCCCGTTCACAACTTACCCTGCCCCTCGTCACCCGACAAGCTGCAGCGCCAAATACGGGGCCAGATTGAAGACTAGGATGCCGATCTTGTACATTGCTATCCCTGCGTAATGAATGGCGTCGAACCGTTCGGCCGACAGCCGAAACCACCGGCCGTGGACCCGATGCATCCAATCGTGCCCCAGTGCAAAAATCAGAAACCAGACTAGCACCAGGCCATAATTGATGACGGTACACCACAGGAACACCTCACGAACAATCTCGATGCTCATGCGTCATCCTCCCTGTCGATTCGTTCGGTGGCGGTGCTGCTGCCATTGCCGTTTCAGCCATTTTTCGCCTGCCACAACCAGGTAGACCGCGAGAGCCGTCGCCAGGATCAGCATCCAGGCGGGCCCGTCGATCGGCTCGGTGTGGAACAAGCGGTTCATCGGCGGCGCATAGGTCAGCAGCAGTTGCAGGCCGACCATCGCCGCCACGCCCCGCCAGATCCAGGGATTGCTGAAAACCCCGATGTGAAACATCGCGTGCTCGAGCGAGCGGCAATTGAACAGATAGAACAACTCCACCATGACGAAGACATTCACCGCCGCCGTGCGGGCCGCCTCGATGGAATCCGTGCGCTGCTCTTCCCAGAGAAACACGCCATAGGCGCCGGCCAGCATCAGCAGCGACACCAGCACGATCCGTTCGATCAGCGCGCCGGTCAGGATCGGTTGGCCGGGTTTGCGCGGCGGCCGCCGCATGATGCCCGGTTCTTTGGGCTCGAACGCCAGCATCAGCCCCAGCGCGATCGCTGTCGTCATGTTGATCCAGAGGATCTGCACCGGCAGGATCGGGAGCACCGCCCCGAACGCGATCGCCGTGAGCAGAACAAGTCCTTCACCCATGTTGGTCGGCAAGGTCCAGACGATGAACTTCGTCAGGTTGTCGAACACGCAACGGCCTTCTTCCACCGCCGCTTCGATGGAGGCGAAGTTGTCGTCGGTCAGCACCATGTCGGCCGCGTCCTTCGCCACTTCAGTCCCGCCCCGCCCCATTGCCACACCGATATCCGCCTGCTTGAGGGCCGGCGCGTCGTTGACCCCGTCGCCGGTCATGGCGACAACATGTTCACGCGCCTGGAGCGATTCCACCAACCGCAGTTTTTGCTCCGGGGACACCCGCGCGAAGACCGCGGTGCGATCGGCCTCCTCTGCGAGCTGCTCCCGGGCGGTGGCCGCCAAATCCTGGCCGGTCATGGCGATCAGTTCACCGTTTTCGTGATGCGTCCGGCCGGTCAAGCCGATTTGCGTTGCGATGGCGCGCGCCGTGAGCGCATGGTCGCCGGTAATCATTTTGACCGCGATCCCGGCCTGCAGACAGGCGCGCACCGCCGCGACGGCTTCCGGTCTCGGCGGGTCCATCATGGCCTGGAGCCCTAGAAAGGTCAGACCGCCCTCCACGTCGTGATCCGTCAGCGTCTCCGTCCCAGCCGGAAGCGACTTGCGTGCGAACGCCAACACCCGTAACCCTCGTCCGGCAAATGTCTCGACCCGGTCGAGAACCGCCTGGGCATCGAGCGCCTGTTCCGATCCGTCCACGGCGAGCATTCGGTCGCAGAGACGGACCGTTTTTTCCACCGCACCTTTCAGATAGATCACGGAGTCGCAGCCCGACTCGGGTCGGTGCAGCGTCGCCATATATTGGCGTTCCGATTCGAATGGGATCGCGTCCAGACGCGGATGCGTCTCGTTGAGCCGGTCCGGATCGATTCCGGCTTTCCTCGCTGCCACCAGCAAGGCGCCTTCGGTCGGGTCTCCCACGATAGTCCATCGTCCGTCGCGATTCACATGCTGCGCATCGTTGCAGAGCACGCTGGCGAGCAGACACTCCCGCAAGGCTGAAACAGGTCCGATGTCTTCCACTTCCTCACCGTCCAATCGAACGGCGCCGACCGGCTCGTAGCCCGCGCCGTCGACGTCAAACGCCTGTCCTCCGGCCAGCACGGCCTGAACCGTCATCTCGTTTTTCGTCAATGTGCCGGTCTTGTCCGAGCAGATGACGGTGGTACTGCCCAGCGTTTCCACCGCCGGCAGTTTGCGGATGATGGCATGCCGCTGCGCCATCCGGCCGACGCCGATCGCCAGCGTGATGGTGACCGCCGCCGGCAGCCCTTCGGGAATCGCCCCGACCGCCAGCGCGACTGCCGCCATGAAAATCTCCGCCGCCGGCTGTCCCCGCCACAGCCCCAGCGCGAACGTCAGCGCCGCCAACCCGAGAATCACGACCGTCAGGACTTTGCTGAAGGACGTGAGTTTCTTCGTCAGCGGCGTCGCGATGTCGGTGGCCTCGCCGATCAACTGGTGAATGCGGCCCAGTTCCGTGGCGGTGCCGGTGCCGACCACCACGCCCGTCCCCTGCCCGTAGGTGACGAGGGCGCCGGAAAAGGCCATGTTCTTTCGATCCGCGACCACCGTCTCGGGCGGCAACACCTGTTCGGCCTTCTCCACCGGCACGGATTCTCCGGTGAGCGCAGATTCGTCCACCCGCAATTCGCGGACGCGTGTCAGCCGCAGGTCGGCGGGGACCTTGTCGCCGGACTCCAGCAACACCACATCGCCGGGCACGATCTCCCCGGAGGGAACCCGGATTTTCCGCCCATCGCGCCGGACCGCAGCCTCGGTCATCATCATGGAGGCGAGGGCGTCCAGCGCCGCCTCGGCACGCGACTCCTGGATGAAGCCGACAATCGCATTGACCAATACGACGCCGAAGATCACGCCCGCATCCACCCATTCACCGAGCAATGCCGTGATCGCCGTCGCTCCCAGCAACACGTAAATGAGCGGATGGTGAAGCTGGAACAGAAACCGGAGCAGCGGGCCGTGGCGCCTGAATTTTGGCAGGACGTTGGGCCCGAACCGTTCGAGCCGTTTGGCCACCTCGTCCGACGTCAGACCCTTCTCCACGTCGGTTTCCAACAAAAGGACAACCTCGTGGGCCGGCAGATGGTGATGGCTGGTCGTTGGGATTTGTGACTGTGTGTCATCTTTGCGTGATGTGCGTCCCGCATTCCCTTGCTTGGTGTGGTTCATGAGGCGACGGCTCCTCCTTGAGGATCGGATGAACCGGCATCCACAACGGGACGCCGCGTCTCGAGCATGGCACGGAGTTTGAAGGATGAGGCTTGATCGGCGAAGACCAACAGCGAGTCGTTCGCGTCCAACACCGTGCTGCCGTCCGGGGCAAAACATTGTCCCTTCCTCCCGATCAAGATCACCAAGGCATGCTTGGGCAAGCCGAGATCGAGCAGCCGCTTGCCAGCCGCTGCGGAGGATTCCGGGATCGTCACTTCGATCAGCCCGCTCTTGAGACCACTCGGCGCATCCCAGACGGGCGAGGCATCGAGACGCCGCTGCAGCGGTTCGTCGACCTGAAGCCAGCGCGCGACCAGTGAAATCGATGTGCCTTGGAGGAGCACGGAGGTCAACACGATAAAGAACACGAGGTTGAACATCATCGTCGCTTGCGGGATGCCGGCCAGGAGGGGGAAGGTGGCGAGAATGATCGGCACGGCTCCGCGCAAGCCGACCCAGGCGATCATCGTCTTTTCCCGCAGGCTGAGCGCCGTGAACGCGAGTGTCAAAAAGACGGCGACGGGACGGGCGAACATCATCAAGAACAGCGCCAAGAACAGTCCCGTCCAAGCGACGGGCATGAGTTGTGTGGGAAACACCTGCAACCCAAGCGTGAGGAACATGGCGATCTGCATCAACCAGGCCAGCCCGTCGTGAAACCGCAGTAGGCTGCGCTTATGGATGAAATCGTGGTTTCCCATGATCAGCCCGGCCAGATAGACCGCCAGAAACCCGTTCCCGCCCAGCCAGGTGCTGCCGCTATAGGTGAAGAGGACCAGGGATAAGGTCAGCACCGGATAGAGCCCGTCATACTCAAGCCTCAGCCGATTGATCAGCAACACCATCAACTTGCCTGTGCCATATCCGATAGTGGCCCCGAGCACCATTTGGCGGATGAACATGGGAACCAGGTCGATCACCGACGCCGACATTCCCGTGATCAGGCTGATCATCCCGATCGTCAGGAAGACCGCCATCGGGTCGTTACTGCCGGATTCAAGCTCAAGGAGCGGCTTCAACGGACTACGGAGGCTCACATACCGCGACCGCATGACGGCGAAGACGGCAGCCGCATCAGTGGAGGAGACAATGGCACCGATCAGCAGGCCCTCCAGCCACGAGAATCCAACGACCGTCGTGGCAAACAGTCCGACCAGGCCGGCCGTGATCGCCACACCCAGCGTCGACAGGGCCACGCCTTTCCCCAGTTGCGATCGAACGCTGGCCCACTCGGTATCCAGACCGCCCGCGAACAGGATCAACGCGAGCGCTACGACACCCAGCGACTGGGCCAGCCATGGGTCGTCAAAGTGGATACCTCCCAGGCCGTCGGACCCCGCGAGCATCCCAATGACGAGGAACAGCAGCAGCGCGGGCACGCCCAATTGGCCGGAAGCCTTGCTGGCGATCACGCTCAGCAACAGCAATCCTGAGCCCGCAAGAAGCAGGAATTCGATCGGAAGCGTCATGAAATGACCTGTCGTCGATCGCCACGCCGGCACGCGATGCTGCCCAGCACCCAGCGAGACAGTCCTCGCCGACTCTGCGCGTCAACCGCAATCACATCGGCTTCCCAGCGAGCCGCTTGACCCAGTATCGCCTCGATTGGTTCACCCGGGATGCACAAGCCATCCACTAGGATGGCGAACAACATCGCCCGCAAGCCCTCCATGAACGGCCAGCACCGGGCAGAGTGCCTGCCGGATGACAGTTTGCGCCGTACTGCCGAGGCGCAGTCGATCCCATCCTATGCGTCCTTCCGTGCCTATGACGACGATTTCAACCTGTGGCTGATTCGCATGGTGCAAAATGCCTTCATCCGGAGCTCCAAAATCCAGCCGCGGGCCCGCAGGGACTCCGGCTTCCTTCGCGATTCGTGCTAGACGCCCCAGATCGAGCAACGCTGACGTTTTGAGGGACCTCAGATAGCGGCTGTCGGGCGGCGGGCCCGAGGAGTCGGAGACGATCTTGATCACATGTCGAATCTCCATTCGTGCTCCAAGCAGGCGTGCGAGGGCGATGCCGTAGCTGAACGCCCGCCTAGCCGGCTGCTGAAAATCCGTCGGCAAAAGTACGCAACCCGTCGTGTTCTTCGACGTCCTCCTCATTTCGTTCTCCTGATGGAAACCTTGCGGTTAAGGCCTGATTATCTGTGGATACCCGTCATTTTCCAAGACCCTGCTCGATGGACAGAATCGCCTTGGTGGTGCTCAGCACCGCATCGGGATTGAGCGAGATACTGTCGATGCCCTGCTCGATGAGAAACCGCACGAATTCCGCATAATCACTCGGCGCTTGGCCGCAGATCCCGATCTTTCTGCCTTTCGATTGCGCCGCCTGGATCACTGTGGCGATCATGCGCATCACGGCTGGATTGCGCTCGTCGAACAGAGGCGCGACGAGATCGGAGTCCCGGTCCACGCCGAGGATGAGTTGCGTGAGATCATCCGAGCCGATGGAGAAGCCGTCGAAAATCTCCGTGAAGTCCTCGGCGAGGATCACATTGCTGGGAATCTCGCACATCACGTACACTTCGAGCCCCCGTTCGTCCCTCGTGAGTCCGTGGCGTGCCATTTCGGCGAGCACGCGCCTGCCTTCTTCGACCGTCCGGCAGAACGGCACCATGATCTTCACGTTGCTCAGGCCCATCTCCTCGCGAACCCTACGGAGCGCGCGACACTCTAACGCAAACCCTTCCCGGTAGCGAGGATCGTAATAGCGCGATGCGCCCCGGAAGCCCAGCATGGGTTCTCCTCTAAATGCGGGTCACAGCCTGGCGCAGCGGCTCCTTGAACGACAGCAGGACCATGACCACGCCGGCACGAAGGCGACCAACCGCACCATGAAGATCAAACGGGGTCCAGGGTTTGCAGCGGGTTGGTGTCCCGTTCCGTTAGAAACTCGATCTCTCCTGTGACGACATCGTACATCGCGCCGACGATCGCGATCCGCCCCTGCCGGACGAGGCCGTCGAGCGTCTGGCTCTGTGTGCGTATTTGTTCAACAACCCGCATCATATTGCGGCGAGCCACGGCATCGGCGAACGATTGCTTCTCGGCCGCCGGTAGCTGCTTGGCACCCCGGCAAGCGACCGGATCGGTCGATTGCTGAATCTCACTGACGATGTGGTCGAGGTGCTGGCAGCCGGTGGCCTCGGCGGGTGTCCGGGCATCGCCGATGAGGTTGACGGCCGCGGTCACGGCGCCGCACCGCGTGTGCCCCATGACCAGGACCAGCTTCGCCCCGGCCACGGCACACCCATACTCCACGCTGGCCAGCACCTTCCAGCTGGTGACATTACCGGCGATGCGGACGCTGAAAATGTCGCCCAGTCCCAGGTCGAAGACCAACTCGGCGGGCGTGCGGAAATCGATGCAATTGAGTACGACAGCCAGAGGGTGCTGACCGCTGGCCGTGGGGCTGACCTGGCGGCCGAGGTCACGGGTCAGACGCCGGCCTGTGCGGAATCGCTCGTGACCGTCCTTCAGGATTTGGAGCACCTGCTGCGGAGTGACCGCGGCCTGGAGCTCGCGGGTGGAGTAGTCCACGTATTGGGTCTGGTCGTTGAGCGCATACTGGCTCCGAAACCCGAGTAAACTCACCTTCACACCTCGCGCCGGTCCCGTTTGCTCCTTGAAGTCTCGGATCAGGTCGAGCACGTCCGGGTCGATGTAGTCCGTGTTCTGCGCGTCGAGCAACACATCCCCGCCGCGGGGAACTTCGTCTAACGCTTTGGACAGGGCGGCGCGATTCAGGAAGCTCACCTGATTAGCCAGTTCGATGTGCAACACGTCGCCTCCCAGGTGCTGCTCCACGAAACGGCGAATCGGCCGGTGCATGCTGCTGTAGAGGATAAAGCCTACGCTCACCGTCAGCCCGATCAGAACCCCGATCAGCAGATCGGTCAGGACGATGGCCACCACCGTCAACGCAAAGGGGGCGAACTGGTATCGTCCCTCACTCCACATCTTCATCACCAGCGCTGGGCTGACCAGTTTGACCCCCGTCACCAGTAGGATCGCCGCCAGGCAGGATAGCGGGATCGCGTTCAGCCACATCGGCAGGAACGCGACGCTGACCAGCAATAAACCGCCATGGATGACCGCTGCGAGTTTCGTCTTCCCTCCGGCGTTGATATTCACGGAACTGCGAATGATCACCGACGTCATCGGCAGTCCGCCGATCAGCCCGGCGGTCACGTTCCCGATCCCCTGAGCCAGTAGTTCCCGGCTTGGGGGCGAGGTCCGCTGCTGCGGGTCGAGCTTATCGACCGCCCCCAGGTTCAGCAGCGTTTCCAGCGAGGCCAGGGCGGCGAGCGTCACAGCGGCGGTGTACACCGCCGGGTTCTCCCACTGCGAGAAGTCGGGCAATTGCAGGAACCCGAAGAACCCCGCCAGGCTGTCCGCTACCGGCACCTGCACGAGATGACTCGGCTCGATGACCCACGCCCCGCCGAGTTGCCGGAACAACAGGCTGACTCCGACGCCCAGCAGCACCACAATCAGGGGCGCGGGGACAGGGGAATTCTTCAACGGCTTCCACTTGCCCCAAACGAACAGCACCACGATCGACAAGAGGCCGATCGCAGCCGCGCCGGGGTGGATGTTCCCGATCATTCGGACGAGTTCGGAGAACGTGGTCTCGTGGTCCGGTTGTTGAAACGCCAGATCCCCTTCCGGGTTGGTGTCGTGGCCGAAGAGGTGGGGGATCTGTTTCAGAATGAGGATCACCCCGATGGCGGCCAGTAGACCCTTGATCACGCTGGATGGGAAGAAAGCGGCGATGAACCCGGCCCGGGCGAGTCCGAGGCCGATCTGGATCAGCCCCGCGAGGACCACCGCCAGTAGGAACGCCGGGAATGATCCGAGTGACACGATCTGAGCAGCGACGACCGCTGTCAACCCGGCGGCCGGACCGCTGACGCTGGTGTGCGACCCGCTTAACATCCCCACTAGGATGCCGCCGACGATCCCGGCCAGCACCCCCGAGAACAACGGCGCACCGGACGCCAGCGCTATCCCCAGGCACAAGGGCACGGCCACGAGGAACACAACCAGGCCCGACGTGAAATCGCGCGGCAGGGTGGCTGATAACGGACCGTTCGTCGGCAACATGATTGAGAATGCTCCTCGTGCAAAGCCAACTTCAAGGGCGGGAATTATGTCCGAGTTGTCATGCCGTCGTCGGGTCCTCCTTATGTGTAAAGAAGACCACGCCGCGGGCCAGCACCACTTGGCATCAATGACTGGTGCGAAAATGAGATTGCGGCAGGCTATGGGGGATCGAAATCGACGGATTGACGCGGTCCGGAGCAATCAAGGTGAACTGCAAATCGCTTTCCCGATCCTGATCGCAATCGTGTTCTTTCCAGAAAGTGGCTCCAGGTCGCGACCATCTCGTAGATCTTTCTGCCAAATATTTCTTTAAGCTGTTTCTTCAAGATGGCTTGTCCCGCAGTGAACAGCGCCTGGTGCATCTGTTTGAGTTGAGCTTGTCCTTCCTGGGTTTGAGCGAGCCGCCTTTCCGCCGGAATCGGTGCAGGCGAAGCTCCGACGCTCCATGCGAGCGTCAAGTGAGGCCGCAATCATAAGGAATCCAACAGGTCCACTCACTCGCCCTTCCTTCTCACCACAAGCACCGAACAGGGGGCATGGCGCGCCACTCGTCGCGACACGCTGCCGAGGAACACGCCCTTCAACCCCGCCATGCCCCGCGATCCAAGGATCACCAGGTCGGCATGGGTTCGTTCTGCGGCTCGGATGATTTCCTCTGCCGGACGGCCTTCGACCAGCACAGGATGGATCGTCAGGCCGAGATGCGTCACGACCTTCCTCGCCCGCTCCAGCACCTGCCTCCCGCGCTCCTTCGTCACGCGAATCAGCGCCTGGGCCGCCTCACGAAACTTCGGTGCCAGCGTGCTCAGCAGTTGGGATACCCGATCGTCGGGCGGCTCGACGACGTGCAGGATGGTAACCTGCGACGTTGCTGGTATGCCCAGCACTCGGAGCCATCGTGCGGCCGTCAAGGCGTGTTCGGATTCGTCCACCGCCAAAAGGATCCGCAGGTCTCTTGCACGCGCCCGGGACGCTCCCCTCCCTTGTCCGCGGCTGATCAGGACCGAGCACGGCACCGAATTAAGGACGCCCTCGCTCACGCTTCCGAGGAGGAATCGCCGCACGCCCGAAAGCCCGCGAGAACCCACAACGACCAGATCGGCCTGTTGCTTCTTCAGGACCTCCATAATCCCCATCAGCGGCAGGCCCCACTTGACTAAGACATCCAGTCTAGCGTTGCCTGGCCGCAACTGAGTGCCCAGACGTTCAAGAAATCGTTGCGCCTGTTCGAACAACTTCTTACGTTCCGCCGTCAACGGCTTCCACAACTCCGGATGGTAGTGGAGCTGCCAGCCACCGGGGATCGTGACGAGCCTCAACACATGGAGGAAGGTGACGGCTGATCCGGTCGGCCAGCGTAGTTGCCGGAGAAACTGAACCGCCGCACGAGCATGCCGAGACCGATCCACCGCAATGACGATCTTCATCATGTCTTCTCCCTTTGCAAAAGACTTATCGGAAAGGCAGTCCACCGTGGACGGACGGAGCCATCACCTGATGCGTGTTGAAGAAGGCGCCCTTCAGCGCATTAGCTCTGCCAGTTCGCCCGCAGCAGGTCTTCATGCTCCTCGTAGCGACAGGTGAATGTGCCGTGGTGGGCGTGATGCAGCGCTTCGCCGATGCGCCGCGCGAGATGGGGGTCGGTCGTGGTGATGACCACCCCTCCGGAGGCTTCGGCTTGGTCCTCGATCTTGATAATTCGAGCCAGAGGAAGTTCGGCTTTGACGCGGGCCTCTTCATTGCGGGCGAGCCCGAGCACCTGATCCCGACGCTTCGTGACAAACTCACCGGTGAGCAGCAGCACGCCGCTCGGCGCGCCGTCCCGGATCCGTTGACAGGCAGGACACACGATGTCCTGGCTGTCCGGCGGGACCGGGCCCCATGTCCACCGGCCTTTGTGATACACCGCGTTGCACTCACGACACACCGACGGCTCTCGGAGTTTGCCCTTTGCCTTGTACTGGTCATGCTTCAAGGGGCGAACCGATCGATCTTTCTTGTCTCGGGGAAGATGTGGCGTGGACATGGCAGCTCCTTCACTTTATCCTGTGAGAGATGTCTGATAATTCCGGCTGGAGAGGGAAACCCCTAGTGGCTCCTTCCTGAATGATGCCCGCTCCGTAAGCTCTCATCGTCCTACCAAATCGTGAACCTGCATGTAGAATGCCACTCTGCAACGGACGAGCAGTACGCTCTAGTCCGTGGGAACTATGAGACGAAGAGGATAGGCCATACTCTGCTGTACGGATCGCCTCACGAGCGGCTGTGGTTTTATGGGCCAGACAGAGGCGGAAGTCCTGTCCCCTAACGCCACAGTCTAGGGTCAGGGCGGCAGAACCGAGTTTGGAGATGAGTCTGATGACCGTAGGCTTTCAACACCAAGTACCGTGACAGTCTCAAGCAGGCCGGCAGCTTGGTACAGAATGACTGGCCGCGCGGGCATGATCGGCCCGACCATGCCGCGGGTTCTGATCACAAGCACTCGTTCATCCGGCCTTGCGAATTTCGATCAAATTGCCGTCCCCTCTTTCATCCCGGAGCGCTTGCGTTCTCCGTACTGAACCGCAAAGGTCCGCTCCCCTTCCGGCGTCATGAGCTTGATCTCTTTCATGTCCCCAGAGGTATAACTCAGTGAACCGGTGATGAAGCGATGAACACCCTCTTTCCCTTTCGCATGGTGGTCGACCACGACATTGTTGCCGCTCAGCCAGAGTCTCGGTTTGTCGCCGACCTCGACGTCCTGCGGGGCCGTCTTGGCATTCAGGCTGTATTTCCCCAGGGCGTCTGCACGAACACCTGCCTGGACTTGATGTCCACCACCACTCTCTCCAGCTTGATCAGGAAACCAGGCTCGATGTGAGGAACGGGGGCTACCGCGAGTTCCAATTCCAACTGGCGGTACACATCGATGACCTCACCCTTGTCGTTCAACTGCACGGTGATCGGCGCCCCCTCTTGAAACATCGTAAACTTAGGGCGATTCCGTTTGACCGTAAACTCTTTTTCGCCTTCAGGCGTCCAGAGCTTGCTCGAATTCTTTTCACATGGCCACGTAACAACGGCGCTCGGTCCGGCGCGAAAACGGTACCGAGACCTGCACGGTAATCAAGGCCGAGGATGACGAACCGCAGGAGGTTGAAGGGCCATTCACACTCCCCTGCTTCGAGCCCTATATTCAAACCGAACAGGAATGAGACATGTCCGAGAATCAGGAACGTGTTCCAGAACCAGAGCACTCATCACCCCCACTCTTCGTGGTACATTCGGACACCGTAGAGTCGGGGAACGATGTCATACAGCAGCCCCAAAAAGACTGTTGAGAACGATCCGAAGATGACGCCATTGACGTGAATCGAACCCAGCCAGCCAAACATCAGCCAGGAGATCCCATCGAGAAATCCTGGACAATGGAATTTGAGCGTGAGCGGTCCGCCGACGATCGGAAAGATCGTCAGTCGGATCAACTCCCGCCACAGCCAGGCTTTGCCAGCAGACGGTTGACGAATTCTTGTTCAGTCATCGTCGCCCTCCCGCGTGAATGTATCGACCATGCGAGCGATCCGGGCGGCTCGTCACCTTCGTAGACGTCAGTGCCGAGTTGCTACAGAGTCCGAATCTGCGACCGGATCGCCGATGATTCGAGTCTTGTCACCCACAGGCCCGCGCGCGAATTCTCCTGCTCGTCACCGGGCATCTCGCTTGGCCTGGCGGCGCGTTCCGCGGGCGCGGATATGCCCCTGAATCGCACGCATCTTGGATTTCTGAAATTGCCGCGCGACGCGCGGGGCCAGCGCTGCTTCATTCGCCGCCTGACGCTGTTGTTTTGTCCTGCGGATCGTCTCGCGTTGCGCGCCAGGCCGGCGGGGGGGCTTGGGGATCGGCTTCGCCTGCGGACGAGGCCTGCGACGCTCCTCCCTTGTCAACTGCGCCAGGCGCTGCTCGAAACGCTCGAGCGTGGCGGCGAAGACTTGTGCCTTGCGCTCGGTTCGCAGGTTGGAGAACGGCTGTGCACGGCCCGGTTGCTGGCTCTTCTTTGTCCTTCGCTGTTGCTGACGGGCGCGATCGCGGTACTTATCCCAAGCTCTTCTCACTCGCGCGATCCGATCGTTCAATTGCGCAGAAGTGTACGCCCTGATCCGTGAGGGCTCGCTCGATTCAATCAGCGCCAACTCCGTAGCGGTCAACAACGCGCGATCCTGGACTTGCATCAATGCCATAATCATTCCTCCTTATTCTGGTTGAATGCGCCTCAACAGCAGCCACCCGATCGCCCCTGCTACAGGCGAGGCCACCAGGATACCCACCTTGGCCGACATCAACGAAGGCCCGTGGGTGAAGGCCAATCCGGTGATAAAAAGCGACATGGTAAATCCGATCCCGGCGAGACACCCGACTGCCCATAGGTGAGACCAGGACACACCCTCGGGCAAGGTGGCGAACCTGCCTCGAATCGCGAGCCAGGACGAGAGCACGATACCGACGGGCTTCCCCACGAGCAACCCAACGATGACCCCTAACGCTACCGGATCGATCAGCATCGCTCCGGCATCGGTGTCGAGCGTGACGCCGGCGTTAGCCAGAGCGAACACCGGCATGACCACGACCGTCACCCATGGTGAAGCGCCTGCTCCAATTGCTGCAGGGGGGTCTCCACATGCTGCACAGCGGTTTTCATATGATTGGCGATTTGATGCCGTTCCCGGTTGGCCAATTGGGGCTTCACAGGAGACATCGCCTTCTCAAACCGTTCGAGGAGGTCCTTGCCTCGCGCAAGGAATTCGTGTCCGGTCAGCCGCGTCCGAGCGGGAATCGTCATCGCAGCGATCACGCCCGCGACTGTGGCATGCACCCCTGACAGGAGGAACGCCAGCCACAAGCCGCCAATCCCCAAAATCGAGTACACTAGGGGATGCCGTATGCCTGCCATATTGGCGGCAATCAACAGCACGAGAAACACTCCCCCGATGGCCAGATTCCCCCATGAAATTGTCGACGTGTAAAACAACACAATGACCAGCACCGCCATGAGATCGTCGGCGATGGCCAGCGCCGTCAAAAATACTTTCAAAGCCAACGGGACCCGGCTGCCGAGCAAGGAAAGAATCCCGAGTGCGAAGGCAATGTCCGTCGCCATCGGAATGCCCCATCCGGGTGCGCCGGGTCCGGACGAATTCACCGCCGAATAGAGCGCTGCCGGAAGCATCGCTCCGCCCAAAGCCGCCGTCAGCGGGAGGGCGGCCTGCCGGAACGACGCCAGCTCTCCGACCAGGATTTCCCGCGCGATCCAGGTTTCTTCGTCGACCGCCGTCACATATACGGGCAGCGCCGACCCATCGGCGCTGATGCACGTGGCAGAACCGGCCGACAGTTCGATCGCCCCTCTGTTTTTGCCCTCGTCAAGCCGGAGACCGCACCAGTCCATCCCTTCGCAAATACGAGAACGAATCTGTGGTGCCCGTTCCCCAATACCTCCGCTGAACAGTACGGCGTCGGCACCGCCCAACACGGCCAAATACGCGCCGATGTACTTGCGTACCCGATGACAAAAGACGGCCACGGCCAGTTCGGCTCGCGGCTCGCCCCGTTCCCTGGCCGTAAGGATGTCGCGCATGTCCGACCAGCGACCGGACAGTCCCAGGAGCCCGGACCGTTCATTCAACAGCCGATCAATCTGGTCCACCGTCAACTCCGTATGGCGCGTGAGAGAGCCCGCGAGACCCGCATCGCAATCCCCCGCTCTTGCCCCCATCACCAACCCTTCCAGTGGCGTGAAGCCCATGGACGTGTCCATGGAACAACCGTCTCGAATGGCCGTCGCAGAACAGCCGTTGTCCTGTGGCGCCGACATAGGCCGCAGCGGACGAGGCGTGGGCGATGCCATGGAAGCCGTACCGCCGGATGCCATGTTTCATCGACCACTCCTCCGGGATCGCATAGGTCGCCGCGTGCTCCGGTATCGTGCGATGAAACGCGGTGTCGAAGACCGCCGCCATCGGCATGCGCTCGCCCGCCACGGCGCGCGCCGCTGTGATTGCAGTTAGGGAGTTTTGTTGTGCACCGGCGTCAACGGACCGCTGAGCTGCGAGGCGTTTTCCCTGTCTTCATGTCCTGGCACCAGGGTTCCTCCCACAAGCGTTCCCCACCGAGAAAAGCATGAGCGTTGTCGCCGCGGCGGGTGCCGGACGGAAGATGCGCGAGTTCCTTGACGTTCCCTCCTCCCAACACCACGTAATCGGCCACCAAGGCATCCTTCAGGCGAGCCACCACATCGTCGATCGCGCGCCGCCACCGCTTCTTTCCCAGGCGTTCGAGCCCGCGGCGCCCAACATAGTCCTCAAACGTTCTCTTTTTTTTGTACGGCAAATGTCCCAGTTCCATCGGCATGAAGGCATTGTGTGCGACCAAGGCCGAGCCCAACCCCGTGCCCAGCCCCAGAAAGAGCATCCGGCCTCCCTGATAACTGCCCAAGGCCTGCATGGCCGCATCGTTGATCAAGGCGACCGGGCGCCCGAAAGCTTTCCTGAAATTGAAACCGACCCAGCCGCGACCCAAATTCTTTGGCTCAGCGAGCACCGTGCCGCGGCTGACCGGCCCGGGATAGCCGATCGAGACCACTTTGTACCGCCATCCCTTGGCGGCTCGCATCACACCAGCGACCATCTGGGTTGCCGTCAATTCCGGTCCGGAGAGAAACTTTCGGACCTGCCGCTGTCCGGACAGCCGAATCTTCACGCTTGTGCCGCCCACATCGACGACCAGTACGTTCATGTTAGTCTCTCACATTGGCTTGCCGCAGATTCTCTGCTTCCGCACGATGCCCCATGCACCGACGACGTACGCCGTTGGCGTTGAGTATATTTGCGCGGCAGTGTCCTGCAGATCCTTCCGATGGAGCGCGATCTCGACGCGGCGGTTCGCGCCTTGCCGGCATCCGTGTCGTTGTGCTTGACCGGCCCGGTATCGGTGGAGCCGCGCCCCTACGGTTGTACCATATCAATGTGAGTCAGGCACAGCGCGCGACGACCTGCGCGCCCTTCACTCGATACGCGCCATGACGAGAAAAGACCTGACCATCAGGCGCAGGTTTCAACTTCAGCATGGAAGCCTGCCGGGCATGCTTCGCGCATGCCCGGCACCAGACAATTCAGTTGCAGCCCTGTTTCGAAGCAGACTCATCTGCGATGGATGAGCGCGTCTTGCCTGGGCTCTTGATACCCTTGATTTCGGCTTGGCGGGAAACGAAGCGGTGAACCCGGTCTTCTCATCCCCGCTGAACGGCGCGTTCCCCGCGGAATCCTACCGTTTTGAACTGTGGCGGGCATCCGGCCACCGCCACTCTCGGACTTCCGGCATGTCTTCTCCGTGTTTTGCAATGTACTGTTTATGCTCGATGCGTTTGTCACGGAGCGCTTGTCTGACGTAGTCCGCGCGGGAGCCGCGCAGCGGGATTCGGTCGATGACGTCGGCCACGAGATGAAAGCGGTCGAGATCGTTCATCACCGCCATATCGAACGGGGTCGTGGTCGTCCCCTCCTCTTTGTACCCGCGCACGTGCAGGCTCTGGTGATTGGTCCGGCGGTAGGTCAGCCGGTGAATCAGCCAGGGGTAGCCGTGAAAGGCGAAGATGATCGGCTTGTTCGTCGTGAACAGGGCATCAAAGTCCTTGTCGGGTAATCCGTTCGGATGCTCATTGGGCGGTTGCAGTTTCATGAGATCCACGACGTTGACGACGCGCACTTTAACGGCGGGGAGAGAGGTGCGCAGCAACGACACGGCCGCCAGGGTTTCCATCGTGGGCACATCGCCACAACACGCCATCACCACATCCGGTTCACTGCCTTTATCGTTGCTCGCCCATTCCCAGATGCCGATGCCGGCCGTGCAATGTGTGATCGCCTCGTCCATGTTGAGCCATTGCGGCGCGGACTGTTTGCCCGCGACGATAACGTTGACGTGATTCCGGCTGCGAAGACAGTGGTCGGTGACCGACAAAAGAGTATTGGCGTCGGGTGGCAGATAGACCCGGATCACCTCGGCCTTCTTATTGACGACGTGGTCGATGAAGCCGGGATCTTGATGGCTGAACCCGTTGTGGTCCTGGCGCCACACGTGGGAGGACAACAGATAGTTCAGCGAGGCGATCGGTCTCCGCCAGGGGATGTGGCCGCAGACCTTCAGCCACTTGGCATGCTGATTGAACATCGAGTCGATGATATGTATGAACGCCTCATAGCAGGAGAAGAATCCGTGCCGGCCGGTCAGGAGATAGCCTTCCAGCCACCCCTGGCACTGGTGCTCGCTGAGCATCTCCATCACCCGGCCATCCGGCGCCAGGTGGTCATCGTATGGGTAACGATCCGCCATCCATGCGCGGCTGGTCGCCTCCAGCACGTCCTGCCAGCGGTTCGAGTTGTTTTCGTCCGGGCTGAAGAGGCGGAAGTTCCGGCTGTTCATGTTGAGCGTCACCGTATCCCGCAGGAATGTTCCCATCAGCCGTGTGGACTCGGCGTCGACGGCGCCTGGTTTCTTCACCGTCACGGCATACCGGCGGAAATCCGGCAGCCGCAGGTTCTTGAGCAGGAGACCGCCGTTAGCATGGGGATTCGCGCTCATGCGCCGCGCTCCCGTCGGCGCCAGTAGGGCCAGCTCAGGTTTGAACCCTCCTGTCTTGTCAAATAACTGCTCGGGCTTGTAGCTCTTCATCCACGTTCTGAGGATCTTGACGTGTGCCGCTTTGTCCATATCGCCCATGGGGACCTGGTGCGAACGCCAGTAATCCTCGGTCCGCTTGCCGTCAATTTGCTTCGGGCCGGTCCAGCCTTTGGGCGTTCGGAGCACAATCATGGGCCAGAGCGGCCGTGTCTTGGCACCGTGTCGGCGCGCGGAAGTTTTGATCCTCCGGATATCCTGCACAACGGCATCGAGCGTCTCAGCCATGAGTTGATGCATCTTCCGGGGATCGCGGCCTTCGACGTAATAGGGAGTGTAGCCGTAGCCGCGGAAGAGGTGTTCCAGTTCGTCGTGACTGATGCGCGCCAAGATCGTGGGATTCGCGATCTTGTACCCGTTCAGATGGAGAATGGGCAGGACCACCCCGTCAGTCACAGGATTGAGAAACTTATTGGAATGCCAGCTCGTCGCGAGCGGGCCCGTCTCCGCTTCCCCGTCGCCGACTACGCAGGCGGCAATCAGATCCGGATTGTCGAACACCGCCCCATAGGCGTGCGAGAGCGAGTATCCCAACTCGCCGCCTTCGTGAATGGAGCCCGGAGTCTCCGGCGCCACGTGACTGGGAATGCCGCCTGGGAAGGAAAACTGCTTGAACAGCCGTTTCATGCCCTGTTCGTCCTGCGAGACGTTCGGGTAGACTTCGCTGTAGGTCCCTTCGAGATACGCGTTCGCGACAAGCCCGGGCCCCCCGTGGCCCGGGCCGGCAATATAGAGCATGTTCAGGTCGTGTGCCTTGATGATCCGGTTCAGATGCACATAGATGAAATTCAATCCTGGTGTCGTGCCCCAATGGCCGAGCAGGCGCGGCTTGATGTGGGTGCGCGTCAACGGCTTCTTCAACAAGGGATTGTCGTAGAGATAAATCTGCCCCACCGACAGATAATTCGCGGCGCGCCAGTAGGCATCGATCAGCGCCATGTTCTTCTTGTCTAAGACCGAATTCATGGTTGTTCCTCCATATCAGAATGATTCCACATCAGGCCAACACCCTGCCCAAACCTTGACGGCGCCTTACGCACTACGCCGGTCTTTTCAGTACGCAGTCGCGCGTCGCGCGGGCGATCTCGACCTCCTCATCGACGCCCGCCACATAACAGGACAGCGGGGCACCGTCTTCGCTGATCTTCACGACATCGCCGGGATCAAGCTCCACCGCCGATTCATTGCGTGTGTGATCGATCCGAAGTCCACACCAATCCATCCCGCCGCAGATTCGCGCGCGAATGACCGCAGACCGCTCGCCGATGCCGCCGCCGAAGACGATCGCATCGGCGCCTCCCAGCACGGCCAGATACGCGCCGATGTACTTGCGCACGCGATAGCAAAACACGTCCAATGCCAGCGCGGCGCGCGAGTCCGGTTTACCTTCGGCTGCGTTCAGCACCTCGCGCATGTGACTCGACAAGCCGGACAGTCCCAGGAGACCGGAGCGCTCGTTCAAGAGACGCTCGACCCCATCGACCGACAGCCCCTCCCTCCGAACGAGATGCCCGACCGCTGCGGGGTCCAGATCGCCGGATCGGGTCCCCATCACGAGACCTTCGAGAGGCGTGAACCCCATCGACGTATCGACCGAGCGTCCTCGATCGATTGCCGTTGCGGAGCAGCCGTTGCCGAGTTGCAGAGTGATGAGCCGGAGCCGAGCGAGCGGACGGTTGACGGCTGCTGCACAGATGCCGGCCAGCGACGCGTGTGCAATGCCATGAAATCCGTAGCGGCGGATGCCGTGTTTGCGTGCAAGATCGAGATCGATGGCATAGGTGGACGCCTGAGCCGGGATCGACCGGTGAAAACCCGTGTCGAAGACGGCGACCATCGGGATGTGTGATCCCATGACGGCACGCGCGCCCGTGATCCCGGCGATAGAGCCTGGATTGTGAAGCGGCGCTAATTCGGCCAAACGGGTGATTGCGGCCATCACGTCGTCGTCGATCCTAACCGGCTCCTGAAACTGCTCGCCTCCGTGGACCACCCGATGTCCAACCGCATCAATGCGAAGAGCGTGTCCTTCCTGCTGGTTCCACTCGTTCAACATGTGCAGCATGTGCCGGACCGCCTCAGTATGGGTTGCGACGGCCCCTGTGGTCCGGACCGCCGTTTTCCCGGCGCGACGGAACATGAGCCTCGCGGCAGGCCCGATTTCTTCCACAAATCCCTCACAACCATTGCTCGTAGCGAAACAGGCGGCTGGCTTCAGAGATTCCTCGAACGTAACGAGTTTGAATTTTAGCGAGGAGCTTCCGCTATTGATCGCGAGCACGTTCATCGCCGCCGCACCAACACCCTTTCCGGACTCCAACCCTTGACACCAGGCACACCCATCCTTCTTAAGAGATGCTCAGCATGGGGCATGCCTCACAAAATACTCGGTTTTCTGTATGGGAACACGGACTACGGCGCGTTTTGCCACGGTATCGATATCACATCGTGGTGAAATGCGACAATGGGAGACTGAAAACTCCTGACGCCATCTGCCTGTCGGTGTGAGATACTGATTCCCGTGGAGGGACGCCTCTCTATGGAAGTTCAGGCGCAGTTTCCAAACAAGCAATCAGAAGCCGGTGAGTTCATCTGATGCGCAACCCCAATAGACTCACCCGCGACCGGCGGCTTCCTTCTTGCCTTTCTTGCCTATTGTCCCGCCTGAGCAACTGACGCCAATCACCACAGTGGTGCTTTCCACTCTGCTGCAAAACACCGCACCAGCGAGCGGAACAAGAGCACCCTTCTCTTCACAACCCCACGGAACGGGGCTGATTCTCCCTCCCTCTTCATATGCGTCACAGGCACATCCAATGCAGATCTGATACCTGGAATGCCCCCTCGTATTTTTACCCTCATTGAGAAAGGGAGCCCGTCATGCGAATTCTTTGTGCAATCGATGGATCGGAATACTCGCAGTGGGGGGTCCAGGCGCTTGAGGCACTGGCCAGCCGGGAACCTGAGCGCGTGGTGCTCTTGCATGTCGTGGACAAGCCAGCCATCCGAGCCGCCAAAAGCAAGAATCCCGTCGCGGAGAAACGTGCCCTAGCCGCCATGGAGAAGACCGGTAGTATCCTGCTTCGGGACGCAATGCGTATGGCCCGAATCGCCCTCGGGCAGGCCGCAACCAGCCCGCGCACAAAACTCCAGACTGTCTTGGCCCATGGCCCCCTTGCCCGGACAATCACCAGACAGGCCCGGCGGTTAAAAGCGGAGCTCATCCTGATGGGATCTCGCGGGTTGAGCGACATTCAAGGATTCTTATTGGGGAGCATCTCCCGACAAGTGGCATCGATTGCTCCTTGTTCCGTCCTGGTCGTGAAACAGCCCCTGCCCAAATTCCTCCATGTGGCACTTGCCGTCGATGACTCCAAACATTCGCGCGCCGCCGCGCGGTTTCTTCGATCCCGCCTGCTTCCGGAATCCGCGACCGTCACGATCCTGTCCTCGGCAGAGAACCCCATCACGGACCTGGCTGCACGCTACTTATCCGAATCACAATTAGCCGATTTGACGAAACCGGTCATGGAACGCGCCACCACGCTCGTGAATGCCCTGCGGGAAGATTTCATCAGAGACGGCTATCCCGTCGTCACGCAGATCCAGATGAATCACGTGATCGACACCATCGTCAAATACGTAGAGGCCAATCACGACGATCTGCTGGTGATCGGATCTCGAGATTTGACCAAGAGCGAGCGGCTCCACCTTGGGAGCGTGTCCGAAAGCCTTCTGAGACATGCTCCCTGTTCCGTCCTCATCGTGCGAGGCACGCGTGCCTGACCTCGAAGAGCCACACTTCCACCAATTGACGGTGAGTGAAATCTTCAAGCACCTGGGAACCAGGGCAGGCGGCTTGTCGACCGAAGAGGCACAGCAGCGGCTCGACCGGTATGGCCCCAACGTGCTGAAGGGGCCGAGTCACTATTCATTGATTCGAGGGTTTCTCAACCAATTCACCCACTTCCTGGCCATTTTGCTTTGGCTCGCCGCTGCTCTGGCTTTCACGGCAGAATTTATGAAGCCCGGCGAAGGTATGGTCACGCTTGGCTGGGCGATCCTCGGTGTGATCGTCATCAACGCCGTTTTTGCTTTCTTTCAGGAATACAAAGCGGAGCGCGCGGTGCATGCTCTCCATCGCCTCCTTCCTGCCAGAGCATGGGTGCTGCGAAGCAACCAACCACATGACGTGTCGCGGAGCGAGATCGTGCCGGGTGACGTGCTCTTGATCGAGGAGGGAGAGCAGATCCCGGCCGACGCCCGGCTCATCGAAGCGGCCGAAATGCGCGTCGACCTCTCCTCTCTCACAGGCGAATCCCAACCGAAGCGGCGAACCGTGGAGCCGGTGACCGATGGACATCTTCTGGACATCCCTAATCTCGTCTTCGCCGGCATCCCCGTACTCTCCGGCAGAGGCCGGGCGGTGGTGTTCGCCACCGGCATGCAGACGGAATTCGGCAAGATCGCCAGCCTCTCCACGAGCGTGGAGACAGGCCTCAGCCCGCTTCAGAAAGAGATCGCGAAGGTCACCCATGTGGTCGCGCTGCTGTCAGTTGCCATGGGTGGGGTCTTTTTCGTCATCGGCGTCTCCATGGGTTTGGGCTTCTGGATCAGCGCGATCTTCGGGATCGGCATCATCGTGGCGAATGTGCCGGAAGGACTGCTCCCCACTGTGACGCTGGCCTTGGCGTTGGGCAGCCAGCGCATGGCCAAACGCCACGCGCTCATCAAGCAACTGACGTCCGTTGAAACCCTGGGATGCACCACCGTCATCTGTACGGATAAGACAGGGACGTTGACCGAGAACCGGATGCACGTGGCGCGTTTCTATATGGACCATCTCGAAGTCGAGGTGCAGGAAAGCTGTCTGGTGATCGCCGGACGCGTGACCACCGCAATGGAGGCCGAGGAGTATGCGCCGCTTTTCGATGCGATCATCCACTGCCACAATGCCAAGCGCGTGCGGCAGACCGACGGCCGCCTCACCGTCACGGGCGATCCAACCGAAGTGGCCCTGGTCGAGTTCGCACTGGATCACGGACTCCTCCACCATGAACTGTTGCCCCGGATGCGCGAGCTCCCGTTCGACGCGGACCGGAAACGCATGTCGACCCTCCACTGGCGTGAGGGCCGGCTCGTGGCCTTCGTAAAGGGAGCGCCGGAATCGCTCATGCCCCTCTGCACACAGATACTTCGCCAAGATGCACGCTCGCCGATGAGTCAGGAAGACCGCCAGCGCATCATGGCGCAAAGCCGTACCTTCGCGCACCAGGCCTATCGGGTCTTGGCTGTAGCCATGCGTGAAATTGAGCAGGGTGTCGAGAAGCTGGACATCGACCAGGTGGAACAGAACCTCACCTTTCTCGGCCTCGTGGCGATGATGGATCCTCCGCGCCACGAAGTACCGGACGCCATCGCGCGCTGCCGCCAAGCCGGCGTCCGCGTCATCATGATCACCGGCGACCATCCCCTCACGGCCCTGGCCATCGCGCGCCAGATCGGGCTGGCGCCGACGGAGCCCCGCACCGAGCTGGTCGGATACTGTCCCGTGATCGAAGGGTACCAGGTCGAGAGTATGAGCGACGAAGCGCTGCGTCGGCTCCTCACACCCACCCGTCCTGACGAGGCCGAGCCGGTCTTCGCGCGCGTGGCCCCCCGGCACAAGATGCGCGTGGTGTCGGTGCTGAAAGACATGGGCGAAGTGGTGGCCGTCACAGGCGACGGTGTGAACGACGCCCCGGCCATCAAGAAAGCCGATATCGGCATTGCGATGGGCATCGCCGGGACCGACGTGGCAAAAGAAACGGCGGACATGATTCTACTTGACGACAACTTTTCGACCATCGTCAACGCCATTGAAGAGGGTCGGGCCGTCTACTCCAACGTCAGAAAATTTTCCACTTACGTGCTGGCGAGCAACGTGCCTGAGGTCGTCCCCTATCTTGCGTACGGCTTGTTCGGGATTCCGCTTGCGCTCACGGTTCCACAAATCCTCGCCGTGGATCTGGGTACCGACATGGTTCCGGCCTTGGCCTTGGGCGCCGAAAAGCCCGACGCCGGCATTATGGCAATCCCGCCGCGCCCGCGCACGGAACGGTTGATGAATCTTCCGCTTCTCCTGCGCGCCTATCTCTTCTTGGGCCTGATCGAAGCTGGGATCGCCATGGCCGCATTCTTCTTATTGCTCCTGACGCACGGATGGACTTGGGGCATGCCGCTCGACTGGTCTGATCCGCTCTACAAGAAGGCAACCGCCGCCACCTTCGCCGCCATCGTCGTCGCCCAGGTGGCGAACGTATTCGCCTGCCGCTCGGACCGAATGTCGATTTCTCAACTCGGCTGGTTCACCAATCCCTTGGTCCTCTGGGGAATTGCGACAGAACTCGTCGTCCTGCTGTTGATCATCTATACTCCTTGGGGCAATACCATCTTCGGAACCAGCCCCTTGCCACCCTGGATCTTCGGACCGCTTGTGCTGGGTGCCCTCGTGCTGTTACTGGTCGAGGAAGCTCGTAAGATCATCGTGACCCGATTCATGAGCAGAGCGGCCTGCAGACCCGCGCAGGAGGGACCTTAACGATGTCGACCGACCCCCAGGGACCCACCCACCATGTTCCCGTGACGGACGTGGTTCCGCATCATGCTGCCACTCCGCCAGCGCATCGTCATTTCGATCCATCGCCTGAGCACGACCTGCCGGCTCCAATCGTCGCACTCCCTGCACGCGCAAGACGATCTCGCCTGCCCTGGTTCATCGGCATTGTGCTGATCATGGTCATAGCTGGTGGCGGGATGTGGTACTGGTGGACCTCCGGCACTCCGCCCGTCCAGTACACGACGGCCCTTGTCGATCGAGGCCCCATCACGGCCATTGTCACGGCGACCGGCACGGTCAATCCCGTCGTCTCCGTCCAAGTCGGCAGCCAGGTCTCGGGCAAGATTGCAAAGCTCTTTGCGGATTTCAATTCCGCCGTCAAGCAAGGACAAACACTGGCCCAGATCGACCAGCAGCCATTCCAAGCCCGAGTGAGCCAAGCACGCGCCGCCGTAAAAAGCGCGAAGGGCAATCTGGCAAAGGCCAAGAATATGGCGGCGCAGCGCAAGCGGGAACGCGACCGTATGGCCACCCTTCGACAGCAAGCATTCGTCTCGCAGGCCGATCTCGATCTTGCCGAGACCAATTACCGTGATGCCGAAGCCCAAGTTGAGGTGACACAGGCGCAACTGGACCAAACCCAAGCGACGCTGTCGTCCGCGGAATTGGATCTGGGTTATACGACGATTTATTCCCCTGTGAATGGCATCGTGGTCTCTCGCAACGTGGATGTCGGTCAGACCGTTGCGGCCAGTTTCCAAACACCGACGCTCTTCGTGATCGCCCAGGACCTGACTCAGATGCAGGTCAATGCCAATGTCAGCGAATCTGATATCGGCGGAGTGGCCGAAGGGAAAGCCGCCAGCTTCCGTGTGGATGCGTATCCAAAACAGTTCTTCGATGGAGTCGTCACGCAAGTTCGAAATGCGCCCATCAACATCCAGAACGTTGTCACCTACGACGTCGTCATTACCGTCGACAACCGGGAGTTGAAGCTCAAGCCAGGCATGACAGCGAACGTCACAATTGTGACCGCCAAGAAAGAAGATCCTCTGCGGGTGCCAAACGGAGCGTTGCGGTTCCGGATGCCGGATACCCCCATTGACCGCAAAATCACACAGCTGTGGGTGCTGGACCAGGCCGCGCAGCCGAAACAGATGACGATCACAACCGGCATCGCCGATTCGCTGTTTACCGAAATTTTCGAAGGGCCGGTGAAAGAAGGCGACAAGGTGATCGTCGGCATTGAGACGGCGGAGGAGCAAGCCAAGAAGAAATTGCCGCCTGGCTTTGATGGCGGCCCGAGGATGAGATAAGACAGAAAACGGTTTGCGTGGTTCGTTCAACCAGACAAACGAGACAAACCAAATCAACCAAGAACCATGTCCTTTCTCTGGCTCACCGTTCTTTCCGCCCTCCGCATTCTCCGCCGCAATCCGTTGCGCGCCGGACTGACGATGCTCGGCATCATCATCGGTATCGGCGCCGTCGTGGCCATGGTCAGTTTGGGTCAAGGCGCGACCGCGTCGGTCCAGGCAGAAATTGCGAGTCTCGGCACCAACGTGCTGATCATCATCCCCGGAGCAACCACCGTCGGGGGGGTGCGCGGCGGGCTCGGCACGATCTCGACCCTGACCGTGGATGACGCCGAAGACATTGAGAAAAAAGTAGGCAGCGTTGCCATGGTGATGTATGGCTCCCGGTCTGTCCTGCAAGTGATCGGTGAAAACAAAAACTGGAGCACCATCGTGCTGGGCACGACCCCACAATTTACCGACATTCGCAGTTGGCCGGTCGCACAAGGCAACTTCTTTACACAGTCGGACATGGACTCCGCAGCCAAAGTTGCGGTCCTGGGGAAAACTGCCGTCCAGAACCTGTTCGAGCCCGGCGATGAAGTCGTGGGCGGTCAGATTCGTATCAGAAACGTCCCGCTGCGTGTGATCGGCGTCCTGGCGCCCAAGGGACAATCGATTACAGGACAAGACCAGGACGATCTGGTCCTCCTCCCGTTTACGACCGCCGAACGCAAAGTGCTGGGCACGAAGTTTCTTGGAACCGTCGGGATCATCCTGGTGGCGGCCCAGACACGGCACGACATCCCTGCCGTCGTGGACGACATCAAGGAACTCTTGCGCGCGAGACATCATGTCCACCCATCCGAGGATGACGATTTCACCATCCGCACCATGGAAGACATTGCCAAAACCATCGCCGGCACGAGCCGGACGATGATGCTCATGCTGATGGGCATCGCCTCCATCTCGCTGATCGTCGGCGGCATCGGGATCATGAACATCCTCCTTGTGTCGGTGACGGAGCGGACGAAGGAGATTGGATTACGCATGGCCGTCGGCGCCAAGCGCGCTCATATCCTGCTGCAGTTTCTCATCGAAGCCATCATCATGACGGCCATCGGCGGAGCGCTCGGCGTGGGAGCGGGAATCGGAATCGCCCGGCTGCTGACCACCATGATCGGCTGGCCGACCATCATCAACACAGGCGCCGTGGCCGCCGCCTTTTTCTTTTCCCTCGTGGTCGGAGTGTTTTTTGGTCTCTATCCCGCCAACAAGGCCTCCAAGCTGAATCCCATCGAGGCTCTCCGCTACGAGTAAGGAGGTCGTACGGCAGTGTCGACCGTCCTGCAGAATCGGGAGATCGCTCACAAATTGCGGGAGGTCGCGCTCCTCCTGGATGAACAAGGCGCGAATCGCTTCCGTATCCACGGTGAACGTCAATGCACGGTGGTGACAGGACAGAGTGCGCCCTTCACAAAAAAGCGGATCGTACGCGGGCGGAAAGCTGAATGTGAATCGTACTATCACTCCCATAAATCAGGTGCGGCTGTCGGGGTTTCGGAACATCGGACGTGATCGGGAGGATCATTCCTATGGATGAAACGCCGTATTGGGCGGTGCCGGCACGTGAACTCCTCGCTCACCTGCAGACGGAACCGGAGGGTCTTCGTGCCGAGGAAGCTCGGCAACGCCAAGCACGGTACGCCTCTGCTCGACTCAAGCCACACCAGGACATTCATCCTCTGGTTGCTCTGCTCTCGCAATTCCGCAGCCCGATTATCCTCATTCTACTGTTTGCGGCAATTGTGTCTTTGTTCCTCGAGGATCGAACCGATGCGATCATCATCCTGGCCATTATTCTGATCAGCGCCCTGCTGGGGTTTTGGCAGGAGCATGGCGCAGCAAAAGCGGTCGCCGCATTACTCTCACTCGTTCGGGTCAAGACTGAGGTCTGGCGAGAGGGGCACCTCATCGAAGTGCCGCTCGAAGAGATCGTCCCCGGCGATATGATCAATGTCTCAGCCGGATCGAGCATCCCCGGTGATGGAATCGTGCTCGAATCCAAGGATCTCTTCGTCGATGAAGCGACGCTGACCGGCGAAACCTATCCGGCCGAGAAGTCTCCGTCGGTCGTCTCCGCCACAGCTCCTCTTAGCCAACGGCCCAATAGCCTGTTCATGGGGACACACGTCGTGAGCGGACATGCAAAGGCCGTCATCGTGTATGTGGGTAAAGAGACGGAATTCGGCCGCATCGCCTCTCACGTCATGCTTCGGCCGCTGGAGACAGAGTTTGAACGAGGCGTCCGGCGCTTTGGATATTTGTTACTGGAAGTGACGCTCCTCCTCGTGTTCGCCATCTTCGCCATCAACGTGCATCTCCACCGGCCGGTGCTCGACTCGTTTCTCTTTTCCATGGCTCTCGCAGTAGGCCTGACTCCGCAGCTCCTGCCGGCCATCATCAGCGTGAATCTTTCGCATGGTGCGAAACGCATGGCCCAACAGAAAGTGATCGTCAAACGTCTCGCCTCCATTGAAAACTTCGGGAGCATGAACGTGCTCTGCTCGGACAAGACCGGCACGCTCACCGAAGGCACGATGCGACTGCGTGCGGCGCTCGATCTGGAAGGGCTCCCAAGCGAACGCGTCCTTTTCCATGCCGTTCTCAACGCCACCTACGAGACCGGGTTCATCAATCCGCTCGATGAGGCGATTCGGACGCAGCGCGTCGTTGATCTCTCGGGATACCGCAAACTGGACGAAGTGCCGTACGACTTCCTTCGCAAGCGGCTGTCCATTCTCGTGGCCACACCCGCGACCCACCTCCTGATTACCAAGGGCGCGGTGGAACCGATGCTGGCCGTCTGCACGCGCGCAGAATTGCCGGACGGAACGACGGCCTCCATGGGGGAACGCAGCGAAAAGATCCGACAGCAGTTTCAGGACCTGAACCGACAAGGTCTTCGGACCCTCGGCCTGGCCTCTCGAGAGATGGGTCACACTGCACACATCGACAAGGGACATGAAGCGGAGATGACGTTCCTCGGGCTCTTGGTCTTCGCCGATCCGGTCAGGCCGGGCATGGCAGAAACCATTGCATCCTTACGGCAACTGGGCGTCTCACTCAAAATCATCACGGGCGATCACCGGCTCGTCGCATCCCATGTCAGCCAACAGGTTGGAATGGACCATCAACGGCTCTTGACCGGGCAGGATCTTCGCCAGATGACAGACGACGCGCTCCTTCACAGCGTCAACGACATCGACGTCTTTGCGGAAGTGGAACCCAATCAGAAAGATCGATTGATTCTCGCGTTGAAACGTTCAGGAAATGTGGTGGGCTATATCGGCGATGGGATCAATGATGCGCCCGCACTCCATGCGGCGGACGTCGGCATCTCCGTCGAGAGTGCCGTCGACGTGGCCAAAGACGCCGCCGACATTGTGTTGCTTGAAAAAAATCTGGCCGTGCTGATTCAAGGCGTTCGCGAAGGACGCACCGCCTTCGCCAACACATTGAAGTATGTGTTCATGGCGACCAGCGCGAATTTCGGCAACATGTTCAGCATGGCCGGCGCCTCTCTGTTCCTGCCGTTTCTCCCCCTCCTGCCGAAACAGATTCTCTTGACCAACCTGCTGACCGACATTCCGGAGATGACGATCGCCACCGACAGCGTCGACCGGGAACTGATCGATCAGCCGCGACGGTGGGACATCGCCTTCATCCGAAAGTTCATGTTAACGTTTGGGCTGGTCAGTTCTGTCTTCGATTACCTCACGTTTGGCGCACTCTTATTCATTCTGCAGGCCTCGCCAGAACAATTTCGAACGGGCTGGTTCGTGGAATCCGTCATCTCAGCATCAGCCATTGTGCTGGTCATTCGGACTCGCCGGCCGTTTTTCACCAGCACGCCGGGACAGTATCTCATCCTGGCCACCCTCGCCGTCGCCGCAACGACGCTGCTCCTCCCCTATATGCCGATCGCCGCACCACTCGGATTGACGCCGATGCCGCTGTCCTTTTTCCTTCTCTTGGCTGCAATCCTGGCGGGCTACGTCCTGATCGCCGAACTCGTCAAGCAACACTTTTACGCGAACGGTCGGAATTGAATCGACGACACGACAAAGCTCGTCACGGCAAACTCAGGCATAGAGCCGAGCTGTATTGATGGCCGGCACGTTCACCGCCGCCGCACCAGCTTGATCAATTCCATTGCAAGCAGCGGCAGAATGCCTATGGCTCCCATCAGCACCCAATCTTCGATCGGCAGCGCAGCGACCTTGAACACAGGCGCGGCCGCCGGAACCGTGAGCACTGCCACTTGCACGGCGAGCGAGAGAAGAAAGGCCCCCACGAGTGCGCGGTTTGTTCCAACGCCCAATTGAAAGAGCGACCATCGCTCGCTCCGGCAATTGAAGGCATGCACCAGCTGCGCGACGACCATGACGGTAAAGGCCACGGTCCTGGCCTGATCAAGCTCTTGATGCAGCCCGAACAGGCTGTAACTGAAAGCTCCTAAAGCGATCAATCCCAGCATCAACCCCTCTCCACCGATGGCCAGCAATCGTCCACTGTCCAGCAGCCGAGCCTCAGGCCGACGGGGCGGCCGCCTCATCAGATCCGGCGCCTTGGGATCGACCGCCAGCGCCAGGGCCGGAATGCCGTCCGTGACAAGATTCATCCAAAGAATCTGGATGGGGAGGAGCGGCAGGGGCAAGCCCAGCAGTGTCGCAAAGAACATGACCAGCACCTCGCCTACGTTGCACGATAAGAGAAAATGAACGGTTTTTCTGATGTTGTCGAAAACCCCCCGGCCTTCCTCCACCGCCGCTGCAATGGAAGCGAAGTTGTCGTCGGTCACCACCATATCGGCGGCTTCCTTCGTCACGTCGGAGCCGACCAGCCCCATCGCCACGCCGATATCCGCCGCCTTGATCGCAGGTGCGTCGTTGACACCGTCCCCCGTCATCGCGACGATCGCGCCTCTGCGTTTCCAGGCCTGGACGATGCGCAGCTTGTGCTCCGCCGAGACGCGGGCATAGACCGAAATGCGCTCGACCGACTGGGTTAACTGTTCGTCCGTGAGGTCGTCGATTTCGGCACCGGAGAGGGCCGTACTTTCGCCGGCATACAGGCCCAATTCCCGCGCAATCGAAACCGCCGTCTCCTTATAGTCCCCAGTAATCATCACAGTGCTGATCCCGGCCATTCGGCACAGGCGAACCGCCTCCACGGCTTCAGGCCGCAAGGGATCTTTCATGGCAAAGAGACCGAGAAAGACCAGCTCGCGCTCCACCACATCAGCGGACAGAAGCGTGCGATGGTCATCGACACGCCGATATGCCACCGCGAGTACGCGAAGGCTCTCTCGGGCCAGAGATGCGTTCGTCTCGAGGATGTGCTTCCGTCGCTGCCCGCTCAACGGCTCCCTACGGCCATCAAGAGTCAGGTGATCGGCACAGCGCTGAAGCAGCAGGTCCGGCGCCCCCTTGACATAGGCCATGCTTCCTTCTGCCGTCCGACGGATGACGGTCATCATTTTCCGTTCGCCGTCGAAAGGAATTTCTTCCTCGAACGGCGCGTAACGTTCCAGGTCCTCTTTCGTCAACGCAACCTTCGCCGCCGCGACGAGCAATGCGCCCTCTGTCGGGTCGCCGATCACCTGCCAGATTCCATCCTCCTGTCGCAAGGTCGCGCCGTTGCAGAGCACTGCGGCCGTCAGCAGTTCGCGAAGGCCAGGCGGTAGGCCTGAGTGATCAAGGGTGAGAGGTAAGGGGTCAGGAGAACTCGTTTCACGGAGTTCACCCACCGGCCCGTAGCCTTCGCCGGTCACGTCGAAGACCTTCTCGCCGGCAACCAATTTCGTGACGGTCATTTCGTTCTTCGTCAACGTGCCGGTCTTGTCTGTGCAGATGACCGTCGCCGATCCCAGCGTCTCCACTGCAGGCAGCTTGCGAATCAGTGCGTGACGCGACACCATCCTCGTCACTCCCAAGGCAAGGGTGATCGTCACCACGGCAGGCAACCCTTCCGGTACGGCCGCCACAGCCAGACTGACCGAGGTTAAAAACATCGCCATCAATGGCTCGCCGCGCAGGTAGCCCAAGACAAACACGAGCGTGACCACGGCCAGCGCCAGCCACAGCAGGGTATAGCCAAACTGTTCCAGCCGGCGCTGCAACGGAGTTTCCGCTCGCTCCGCCTCGGTTGCTGTCTGAATCATTGTGGCAATCCGGCCCAGTTCTGTCCGGAGTCCGGTCGCAACGATTAGCGCGCGCGCCTTGCCTGAGACCGCAATGGTCCCCATGAACGCCATGTTGGTCCGGTCGGCCAGAGGAAGGTCGGGTGCTTGAAGACAGGTGACGTCTTTCTGAACCGGCGTGGATTCTCCCGTCAGCGAGGCTTCCTGAGTCTGGAAATTCGTGGCGTAGACCAGCCGCCCATCCGCGGGTATGCGGTCGCCCGCTTCCAGAAGAGTCAGGTCGCCGGGCACCAAGTCCCGCGCAGGGATAGACTGAAGCACACCGTCACGGAAAACCCGGGCTGTCGCCACCGACATCTTCCGCAATGCCGCCAAGGATCGCTCGGCCCGGAACTCCTGCACAAACCCGAGCAGGCCGTTGAGAAACACGATAGCCAGAATGGCCGCCGCATCAAGCCAGTCTTCCAACAAACCGGAGACGATCGCCGCCCCGATCAATACCCAGACGATGACGCTCGTGAACTGGGAGAGAAACAGCTTCACCAGTGAGGGCGGCGGAGCCTCGGGCAGTTCGTTGAGTCCAACTGTCGTGAGACGATGCTCGGCCTCGGATCCAGTCAGTCCAGCGTCGAGGTCCGAGCCTAATTCACGTTCCAGCGCTTCGAGCGTGAGCGTAGACCTGCTGTTGGGGTTCACGTCGTGCATACCTTGAATTGCTTCGCCTGCCATTGAAGCTTCCGGCAACCTGTTCTGAGCCGATCCGTCCCCGTTGTCCCTACGCACTTCACTAAGTAGCCTCGTGCCGGAGCTTCAGGTAACGGAGCAATTGTGCGTTTGCGGCCACGATGATGGTGGAAGCACTCATCGCGATGGCCCCCACACTGCGGACTTCCGCGTCGGTAATACGCTCGGCTGTGTCTGGCAGCAATGCGGCGAGCGCCGTGAGCGCGCCGCGAGCTTGGGAAATGGCTCGCATTTCGAGCCAGTGGCCCAATACCCAGTGGCCCAATACCATGATCGAAATCAACGAGGCAAACTCCCGCCACACTTCGACCTGGAAGAGGCCAACTGTCGCAGCCAGCGACGTCCCAAACGCGACGATGATAGCCAGGCTGATGGTCGGCCAGCTCTCCCCGCGCCCCCCGCACGAACACGAGGCCGCCATACAGAAACACGGCCGTGCCGAGTATTGCGGGAATCCATGTGGAGCCAGGGAAGGAGGGCGCCGTGTAGCCAAGCCAGTGTTGGACTTCTGGAGACCAGACGACTACTGGAATGGTGAGCGCGAAGCTCAACCGAAACTTGTCGCGAAACATCGCCACGGAATGGCCCGCATGCCGGTCGTGGCTCCGGTGATTGTGCGACATCTTGTGACCAGTGTGTGGGGCAGACACATGCTCATGAGCTGTGTGCGTCATATGGTCCATATTGATCCCCGTTTGTTCCACGCTCCGCCTCGTCAGCGCAGGGATTCTCCCGACTTCCTCTTCCATCGTGGGAAAAAGGCTGGCGTTGCCGCCGCATAGCGTGCATAGACCTCGCCGAATTCCGCACGGACCTCTGCCTCCTCTTTGTGCGCGAGATGGACATACATCCCCACGAGTATGGGGAACATGAGCAGCGTGGGAATGGTTGGCCACTGCAGAAGGAAGCCGAGCATGATCACGATGAAGGCCGCATACTGAGGATGTCTCATCCAGGCATAGGGTCCGGTTATGGCTAACGTCTGAGTTCGTTGCGCCCGATACAAGACGTTCCAGGAGGACACCAGCAGGATGAGTCCCCCAAAGACCAGCAGCTCACTGAAAATGTGCAAAGGATCATTATGCGCATGGCCTTTGATACCCAGCAAGGTATGCCAGAGATGCCCGGCTTCGTGCGACAAAACGTTCACCTCGGGATACTGACTCGCCAACCATCCTGAGAGCAGATAGATGGTCAATGGAAATCCATACATCTCCGCAAACAAGGCCACGATAAACGCTGAGAACGCACCCAGGGATCGCCAATCGCGTGTTGTCCGCGGACGCGTGAAGCTGAACGCGAAGGCGATGAACACCACAGAGTTGATGATCACTAAGGACCACAACCCATAGTCTGATTCTTCATCCATGGGAGTGTCTTCCGACGCTGTCCTGTCTGCCAACCTGCTTCCTGCCTTGCGGAGGTGCGGAGTCATGACCACCGTGTCGTCCGTGCAGGAAGAGATGGATCAGTGGACAGACGAGAAGAAACACGTACGGCAGTGCGCCGAAGAGATGAGCCCGGTGCTCAGTGAGCAGAAAAAACCCCAGGATGGCCAGAAAGGCACACACCAGAATCATTCGCAATGAGTGGCTCCCCATCGGCAGTTCCTCCTCCCGGTAACACCCACGATTGGCTTCCGTTCTATCGGCACAAGAACTTCTCTGTGAACCTCGATGTCTTCCTGCGCTGCCGTCCTCACTCATCCCGGAGAGTATCGTTTCCTATACATAGGCATTAGCGGCATATTGCTGGACCATCCGGTGTGTGTTGAAAAACGAGGCATTGAACGTAATGGTAGACCGCATGATCTCGACCCAGCGTTCGGGGCTCTGATAGAACAAGGGCGCAATCACGCCTCGCAGCTTGTCATACAGCTCGCGCGCATCCTGCTCGCGGCCCCCTTCCTGCAAAGTGGACGCGGCAGACCCTGGTCCGATGGACCACCCTGTGATCCCCTCAATATGGCCTTCAATCCACCAACCATCGAGCACGCTGAAGCTCGGCACCCCGTTGTGCGCCGCCTTCATCCCTGAAGTTCCGGATGCTTCTAACGGTCGAAGCGGTGTGTTGAGCCACAAGTCGACCCCGGACGTGAGAAGCTTAGGCAGCTCAAGATCATAGTTGTCTAAGTAGGCGATCAGCACTTGCTGCTTGAGTTCCTTGGCAATTTGAAACACACGGCGAATCATTTCTTTCCCTGGCTCATCTTTCGGGTGGGCCTTCCCGGCAAAGAGAATCTGCAGGTGTCCCACTGACTTGGCCGTGTCGGCCAATTCACGGGTGGCCGACAAGATCAGATCGGCCCGCTTGTATTGGGTCGCCCGACGGGCAAACCCAATGGTCAGCACATCGTTGCGGAACGGCAACGACGTCCGTTTCCGGATTTCCTCAAGCAATCGTGCCTTCGCTTGAACATGTGCCGCCCAGATCTCGTGGGTCGGAATGCTGATGGCGTGGCGCAACGAAAACGGATCCGCACGCCACCCAGGTATATACCTGTCATACAGCCCCGCGAAGCTTTCACACGTCCAGGTCTCCGAGTGGACCCCGTTCGTAATAGAATCGATGGCGTACCCAGGAAACATCTCCTGCGAGACGACCCCGTGTTTCTTGGCGACCCCATTGACGTAGGTGCTCATATTCAACGCGAGGAGGGTCATGTTCAGGCGATCCCTGCCGCCAAGCATTTGCATGACCTCGATCGGAAGGTGCGACCCCAGGACCCGGTTCGTCAGTTCGTAGGAAAACTGGTCATGGCCCGCCGGGACCGGCGTATGGGTGGTAAAGACGCACCGGCTTCTGACCCCGTTGAAATCCCATTCGGCCTGTTTTTCTTGTTTGCGTTCTCGCAAGAGTTCGAGCGCCAGCAAACTCGCATGTCCTTCGTTCATGTGAAACCGTTCCATCTCGGTATAGCCGAGCGCCCGCAGCATGCGGAGTCCGCCGATACCCAAGATGATCTCTTGTGCGAAACGATACCGGTCGTCGCCTCCATACAGCCAGGAGGTGAGCTCTTTGTCGGGCGGTGTATTGCTCTCGAGATCACTATCCAGGAGAAGAAGCGGCACGCTATAGCCGGTACCGCCAGTGATCATGTACTGCCAAGCCCGAAGGGCGACGAATCGTCCTTCAATCGACACTTCCACGGTTGTGGAGAGCGGGCGTAGTAGCCCGGTCGGATCCCACACCACGGGCTTCTCCTGCTGATGACCGTCTTTATCCAGCTGCTGATCAAAATACCCTCTTCGATAGAGCAGGCTGACAGCGACGACGGGAAGCTTGAGGTCCGCGCAGGACCGCAACGTGTCCCCTGCCAGGACGCCCAACCCACCACTATAGGTTGGCACACGCGAGTCCACCGCGACTTCCATTGAAAAATAGGCGATGCGCCGGGTCACGCCCGGCGCGCCGGAGGGCAATCCTGTCGCTCCGGTTTCGTAGCGTTCCGGTGCAGCAAGGAAGGTTCGTTTGCAGAGATCAGAACAAAACCGGAACTCTTGTCCCTGATAGACCACAGCGAGTCCTTCCCCGACCGGAACCATCATTCCGCAGACTGGATCTTTCACGGTGTTCATTGGTTACGCACCTTTAACTCTCTCCGCCATTGCAGAGTCGCATCTACCCGTGGGGTAACGAAAAAATACCCTGTCCCGCATCGACGCCCAGTCCTCAAGTCCTTGCATAAAGTCCGTATGAACCCACGGCCCTTGATTATTCACGGAATGAACAGCATTGAAACGATCTCCAAACCAAATCGCTTCGAGCTACTCGCATTCATGAGGCTCTGCTCTCCTTATTTGCATGCTCCGGCACGCATGCCATCGGCATATCGAGACACAACGGCGACGCCCCAGAAGATCAGCGGTGGAAGCACCAGCATCTGGGTGATAGGGACGAGGCCGATGTTGATTAGGGGCACGAGCGGCATCCGTTCACCATATGTCCACCAGCGCAGCACATAAACGGTTGCCCACTCGATGCCGACGCTGATCACGGCCCCTGACGTAAGCATCACAAAGTAACCTTCGATTCCCGGCTGCTCGAACCATGTTCGGGAACCCAGAGCCATCCAGCCGATGCCGAAGATCACCAAAACGAACAGGCCGTCCGCCAGACTTGCAGCCAGACAGAGCCACCACGGAATACCGGCTCCACCGGGACGAACATAGAGCTGCGACTGCAGGCGCTCCCACGGATAATTGACCAGGACGGCCACGATGAAAAGCATCGTCAGCCGCCGGACTAAATCACCGGACCGGCGCTGGGACGATGACATGCTCACGTCTTTCCCGCGATGGAGAGTTCTTGATTCAATGCCGTTCCTGCTGCCCATGCAACCTCTCGAGTATCCAATCCTGAAACGCTCGGTGCGTAGCGAGCTCCTGGAACACGGCCCGATCGAGCGTCGGGTTGTGGTGGAGATGTTCGGCCAGGAGCCGAGCCAGCCTCCGATCCCCGTCAGGTCCTCGGCCGAGTTGGTTGATGGAGCACCTCATGCACAAAGTGCGCATCCTGCGCTCCTCGTGCCACAAGTTGCTCCCGCAATGTTTGATCGACCAGGATCCGATCCACCACCGGCGCATCAGCCGGCACCGTATGGGCACAACCGGCGAGCGCCGACGCTAGACTCAGCGCAAGCCATCCGCTCTGCCATCGTTGCGACACAGTGAACCACTTCATTGTTCCCGCCTTCCAGTTCTCACGAATGGCCTCCTTATCGGGTCATGCGGTTTATCGAATCATGCAATATGGACGCAACGAGTGGTGCTGCCGTGCGGCTCCGAATGCTTCTCACAAAATTAGGCCCTCACCTCCCACGTCTTCACCTTTTCCCTTCATCCTGTGCCTACTGGGCGTCTTAATCGGCGAGGCCCACACGATGGTTTGAGTTAATCACGCGCTGTAGAGAGATCGCAGACATTTCTGCACGACCTTGCATCACAACCAGAGGCTAAGAACCCTCAGAGTGGAAATCCATCGAGCCGTCAGTGTCGGGTGCCACTCCTCTGTAGGCAGTGACCACGGCCACTGCACTGGTTAGTTGCGACTGACTGCAAGCCCTATACCGCCTGTAGGATAGAAAGCGTGGTGCCTTATTTGGAGAAACTCCTTAGCGCTTGTATTTATCATCTGGGGGTGAGCAAAACGCATCGCATCTTTCGGTAGGGGTGTAGTGGCGGAAGACGGCACCCGTGAAAAGGTCCTGTGGAGAAATACCACAATCACGGCGGTGCTCTTCTTGCCTCGGCGAGTGGTAAGAGCAAAACGTGTCATTGGAGACAGGGGAACACAGATGAAGACCTCGCGGCGTCTGGGATGGTTCGTAGTGCTGTTCATGATGGCGGTGACGGCCTGTTCGACGACTGTTCCTCCACGCGAACTGATTGAGCGTAACGATCACGGAGGACTGACCATCTGGTATGAGCAGGAAGCCGCGCGCCTGCAGGGAAGGTAGAGGAGATGCGTCAGATGGCTGAACTCTACGTGAAGCCTTCTGATCAGCCTACTCCGAAAGAGTCCAAAACACAGTTGATCGCTCACTGTCGGCTTTTTATCGACTATTACACCAAAGCCGCCGAAGAAGCGGAGGCCCTAGCCAAGCTGCATCGCGAACAGGACAAAGCCATTCCCTGATCCTAGAGACACATATTCTCATGCGGTCTCTCCGGAAGACGCTGGAGATGAGCGAGCCTCTAAGTCACCGTCTGGTACTTTGTTCCTGTTTATGTATTATCCGCGGACGGAGAAAAGAGCTTCGGCTGACTTCAGTCCCACGAATTACTCTCACAACGCCTACTCGTCCAGGACTCAGTCCGCCACCGACGCGTCGCTCGGCGTGACATCCGCACAAGGCGACATCCTGCGCCCAGAGCAACGCCGAGGCATCTCTCGAACAACTTGTTAACATAGATGCCTCGGCATCACTTACTCTGTTCTGCTCAAACAAACAATCATTCGGTCTCGACGTGCTACCTACTGGCCCTTGCGCATCATGCTCAAGTGTTCACTCGCCAAGGCCGCGACCTCGTCAGCCATCTTCCTGTAGTTTCGAGCAATCTGACGGCAATGCGCCGCTTCATCGGCGATGTCACTAGACTTATAGAGCTCTGGGTGATGCTCATAGGATTCAGCGGTATTGTCCCAGAACCTCGCTTTCGCTTTGAAATCCTGCGCCTGATCGGCATAGTACACCGCTAGTTCCTGATGACTACCCTTGGCAATCGCAGGCTCAGGACTTGTCGCTGCGAAGCTTGTTATTGCAAGAATCAGCGAGAAGACCATAAATACGGAAGCCAGCCTAATAATCTGTAGCATCGTATATCCTCCTTGTTATTCTTAGTGGCAGTGATCCATTTCACTGCCTGCGCCGGTACCTACGCAACCGCTATACCCAAATCATAAGGACGGGGTTCACGAGTGAATTCAGTTCTATTAATTAAAATTTGATCTGACAGACAGTCGCCCCGCCACCGGAGTTACGCGGCAAGCATTTCCTCCTTCGCCAACGGCACACTGTCCGCCAATGTCCGCATGGCGTTTCGTAGCTCTCCCTTTTCAAGGCCACGAGCTGAGTTTCCATCAACACGATTGTTCTTGGAGTACCTTGGTTTGTAGCGCCTTCAATCGATTCCGTTTGGTCTCCAAATTATGCCGGAGCCAAACGCACCGGACACCCGCCGGAGAGATTGCTACCCCTTGCTTGCGGAGTTCATTCGCGACGCGGACCGGCCCCCAGACTGGCTGATCAATGGCCATCTGCACAATGGCGTGTTCGACGGCTGGTGACACCCGATTCTTCAAGAGTGGCTTCTTTCGCGAGATCTCTCGAAGTGCCGCTTCGCCGCCGATCTCGTAGAGTCGCCTGAATCGATAGAAGCTATCTCGACTATGGCCCATCAGCTGACAGGCCCTTGACACATTACCCAGTCGCTTCGCCAGCTCCAACAGGGCCAACTTCATCCTTATGACCTTCTGTTCGGCCATCATGACTTCCACCTATACAGGAAGATTCGGCTCTCTGCTGTCAGATGAAATTCTTTCTTGCTCTCACAATCTATTGTCCGGTTGGGTTCTACCCCCTCTCTAGCTGTTGAAGCATGATGGCGAAAAGGGGCAGTTGACCCAATTGTGTTGTTGCGTAACGCCACAATAAGCAATTGGTGTAGCCTGTTTGCGCAATGAACCTTTGGCATCAAGTGGCCTTCTCTGTTTGTAGTGAACTACTTCGCTGCGTTGGTGAGTTGCAGTTGTCTCGCATCATCACCCGTACCATGTTCCCGTCTCTTCCGAGTGCTCAAGCCGAGACACTGACGCACTGATCTTCCCTCGATTTCATGGACACCGGGTTAAGAGCCCGTCGCCATGGCTTCGAACTCGGCGGGAGAGCGATAGCCGAGGGTCGAATGCCGGCGGACTCGGTTATAGAATACTTCGATCCATTCG
>Ga0326597_10000242_pt1 | contig 103417 bp, 63 predicted proteins | sample RVTome_12_FD_203789 | JGI IMG/M metagenome (GOLD analysis project Ga0326597, IMG submission 203789) | Soil microbial communities from uranium-contaminated site in the Upper Colorado River Basin, Wyoming, United States - RVT100D185 | ecosystem: Environmental > Terrestrial > Soil > Contaminated...
GGCCGGCCGGTGGGGGATCGCGGACGATACCGCATGATGACCAACGGCGAGAAAGACTATGACCAGGCGCGCGCGGCCATCGACTTCTCCCCGGATGGCTGGGCACGTCCGCCCCAGCAGACCGAACAAGTCCGGCAGCTCGCCGGAGGCGGCGACGGCAAAATCCTCGTGTCCTATGGACCGTTCAGCGATATCCAACCCGGCGATTCGGTGCCCTTCACGTTCGCCATCGTCACCGCCGATCAGTTCCATGTCGATCCCGCAAACTACAGCGCCGATTTTCGTCCCAACAACCCCGACGATTTCTATGCCGGGCTGAACTTCGGCGACTTTCTGAACAACGCCCGCTGGGCCGACTGGATGTTCGACATTCCCGGCTTCGATACCGACGGCGATGGATATGCCGGACGCGCGCATTCGGTCAACTGCCGCAACTTCCGCCAGACTCTGATCTGCGAATCGGTCTGGTACAAGGGCGACGGCGTTCCCGACTGGAGCATCCCCGGCGCGCCCAGCCCACCGATTTTCGAGACCAGCACACGCCCCGGCGACGTCGTCATCACCTGGACCGGAGAACACAGCGAGTTGCAGGTCGACCCGTTGACCGCGCGTCGCGACTTCGAGGGCTACCGGCTCTACATGGCCCGATCCGACCTGCCGGATCAATACACGCTGATGGCCAACTGGGATACGCCCGACAATTTCAAAAAAATCACCTATTTCCCCGCGTACAGTGACTGGCGCCGGGTCAATCACCCCTCCCAGTGGAAACAGGTGTCGCTGCCGATGTCGGCCGATGAATGGCGAATCGAATTGAACGATCCCGATTTCGATCCGCGCGATTACCCAGAACGATCATTCACGACATCGCTCATCGATACCGTGGCCGACACATTCCGCAACGCCTTCGGCCAAATCACCCAGATCGTGCAGCGCGAGGGATACTCATACTGGGAGCCGGAGGGAGCCAACACCGGCAACTCATACTGGAACGGCGTCGCCTTCGAAACCAATCTCGTCCAGCGCATCGGCGAACGCGACACGATCATCGACGATGACACGCTCACCTATGGCCTCTATCGCGCGCAGATTTCCAACCTCAACATCTCCGAGCCGATCTACGTCGCTGTCACCGCATTCGATCAGGGAGATTACCGCAGCGAGTTGCAGCCGCAGGAGACGCCGCCGCAGGGAAACAATGAATTCGTCCACCTGATCTACTCCTCCGATGTCGTCGAGGATTCGGGATTGAAAGTCAGCGTATATCCGAATCCGTATAAGAGCCGTTTCCGCGACGGCATGGGCCAGTGGACCAACTACTACGATCAGGGGTTCGAGGCGGTCAACCAGCCCAAGTGGGAGGAGACCGACCGCCGCATCTGGTTTGTCAATCTCCCGGCCGAGGCCACCATTCGCATCTATTCGCTCGATGGCGATCTCATCCGCGAGATTCACCATCCCGATCCGCATCTGACCCGCTACGAATCCTCGGTCGGCTGGGACCTGGTGACGCGCAATCAGCAGGCCGTCGAATCGGGCATCTACATCTACCGCGTCGACTCCAAACTCGGAGCGCAGGTGGGGAAGATCGTGATTATTAAGTGACGGTTTGGTTCCGTACCCAGGTCAGGAGTGCCCTCCGGAAGATGATTGACATCCTGCCAGTATCCGACGAGACTCCCGCTGTACGGCAATGGAATTCAATGTTGAACGACGGATAATGACGGGCGCAGAAGGCGGCAGAATGTCAGACGGACTTGTTCGAAGGAATTCGACGAACCACCGGATCGTCTTCGGCGATAGCCGTCACATGGACTTAGTCGACAACGAGTCGATTCAACTCGTTGTGACGTCTCCGCCGTACTGGTCGATCAAGGATTATGATCACCCCGACCAAATTGGCCACGGTCAATCGTACGAAGACTATCTTGCAGACCTTGAACGAGTGTTGATGGAGATTCGGCGCGTTCTCAGTGGGGGCTGCCGGGCAGCCATCAACATCGGCGATCAGTACCTGCGCGCGACAGAGCATGGCAGATACCGCGTTCAGCCGATCCCGGCAGACATCATTTGCGTCGCCCGGCGACTGGGATTCGATTTCATGGGAAACATCATTTGGAGGAAGATTTCGACAACGAAGACGAGCGGCGGCGGGCAGTGGATGGGCTCAACGTATCATCCCCGTGATGGCCACATTACCTACGAGCACGAGTACATCATCCTGCTCAAGAAGCCGGGCAACGCGCCATCTGTTTCGGAGGAACAAAGAGAGCGCAGTCGCCTGACCAAGGAACAGCGGAGCGAGTGGTTTCGAGGAGTCTGGTCTATTCACCCGGACCGCCAGGAAGAACACGGCGCCATGTTTCCGGTCGAAGTGCCCCGGCGTCTGATCAAGATGTACAGCTTCTGGGGCGAAACGGTTCTCGACCCGTTTCTGGGGAGCGGCACCACTTCACTTGCGGCAAAAATCGAGGGACGACACTCAATTGGTGTTGAGATCAACACCACATTTGAGACCGTTATCAGGCGCAAGCTGGCCGGTGACTCCGGCAATCTCTTTGATGATTCCCAAGTCCTTTTCGTCACCGCTGAGGCGAATCCGAAACCGGTTGCCGCATTGGTAACGTAACCGTTTCTTCGCCGCGTGAAACTTAGACTTAGCTCCGAAGACCTTAAGATCCTTCTCGACGTCCGCACAGAAGACTTTCCCAAGTACGTCTGGCCACTCATCAACCTCGCAAACAAGTTTTCCCAGGGGACACGGCCGCGTGTCGTGGGCCAGATGAGCGACCTGATCCAGGAGTTCGCGGGAAGCACGCTGGAGGAGTGGCGGGACTGGTATAACGAAACACGCCCTGCGAGTATCGATCAGGCAACTGAGAAGATACTGGCACAACTACAAGCACTCAGGGTGGCCATCGCGACCGTGGACCGACCGATGGTCAAGAGATGGGTCGAAGACCTTGTCATCGTCAAGACTTTCATTGGACTGAAGTTTCAACAGGCGATCCTAAGATTCATTGCCGAGCATCGGGACGTCGAGTACCGGCTGGCGAACGCTGAGGAGGAATCACGAGGTATCGACGGATTCGTTGGGGACAAACCTGTCTGCATCAAGCCCGATACGTACAGGACCAAGAGAGGCGAGCTTCAGGAAACGCTCCCGGAGGACGCCGAACTGGTTTACTGTCGAAAACTCGAGGCCGGTAAGGGCATCGAGATTGAATTCAGCGACACGTAGTTCGACTTCTCATGCATCTACGGTTTCTGGTCGGTTCATAGCTCAGAACTCCTCGCTTCGCCCCCCTCGACTCCGTCGGGACAGGCAGGACACAGCCCTGCGGCCCTGACGTTTGCTCCGGCTCAGGAAACCGGCCTGATTTCTTCGGGCGGTTTGAGTCGTCCGAATGAACGATACAGCAGCAGATCATAAAGAATCTTCGCGCCGGCGCACGCCGCAAACGGTGTAAACGCAGCGAGCCCTTCCGCCACGATCCCTCCGATCACCGGACTGATCGCCCAAGCCGCCAGACGGACCAGTCCCGTGACCCCCGATGCGAACACACGTTCATCGGGTCCGACCATGGCCATCACATACGACTGACGCGTCGGCACATCCATCTCGACCAGCGACTCGCGTATCAAAAACAGGATCGCGGCCAGCGCGAAGCTGGACGCAAACGGCACAGTGGCCAACAGCACGCTCGACGGGATATGCGTCCACACCATGGTGTTGACCAGACCGAATCGGCGGGCAATGCGGGCTGCCGCCAGGTGGCTGATCACATTGGCCACGCGCGCGGCAAAAAACAGGGCCCCGATCGTCTCCGGTGCAACCTCGAAGTGATGCATGAAGAACGCGGTGAGCGCCGCCGTCGTCACAAAGCCGCTGGCCAACCCATCCAAGCCGAACAGCAGTGACAGTCTCACGACGATCCGTTTCGTCTCGGGAGTGATCGCCTGTAGTGTCGCGGTTCTCGGCGATTCAGCCATTCGGGTGAGCGCCGCATAGGCGAGTGCCGTCAATACCATCAGCGCCGCGTACACGAGCATGCCGAGACGGTACACGCCGGACTGCGACAGGGCGGCAGTCCCGACCAAAGTCCCGCATCCGGCGGCCAGTAGCGCCCCCAGCGCATGTCCCGTGTCCTGGATGACATTGTACCACGCGAATGCTTTGGTTCTCTGCCGATCGTCGATCGCGGACGGAAGGATGGCCTGATCCAAAATCAACAACGGACCACGATCACGTCCCATTCCGTTGAGCATCCCCACAAATGCCGCCAGCAGTGTCAGCGGCAGACTGACCGCGACCGTGATCGCTACGCCGCCGGCGGCGGACAACAAAGACAGCGCAACGAGCCGCCGCTTCAGTCCGTCGCGGCTGCCACGCAGTGTAATCAGCAGCGCCGCACACGCGTTCCCCGCCAACCCGGCGGTAATCACCGCACCGATCTGCGTCGATTGCAGGTCCTGAGCCACCAGCAGCAGGCCGAGGATGACAGCGCCCAACCCGACTGCGGTCGAACGCAGAAACGCCGCAACATACAAGAACGCCAGATCGCGCCGGTGGGCATCGGAGCGCATGCCGCGTAGATAGTGCAGCACAACCGGCCCGGCCAGTGCTTCTATATCCTGATCCGCCAACGCCGACCGGACGTTGGTTCAATGCGTCAGCCCACCGACTTGCTCGCGGCAGCCAATCAGAGTCAGGGTGCCCGCCGATGTCTTACATGTTGACATGTCAACCCGGCCGCCGATTCGTACACGAGTGCGGGCGCCTCACGGGCACGCAAGAGCAACCAGATGAATCCGGCCACAACCGAACCCCGCGATGCAGGCGCGTCCGGCCTTCTTCGCATGGCGATATGGGTCGTCGGCATTTCCATGATGGGCCGGTTGTTCTTCCTGGGTTTGATTGATCTCCTTCCCCAGGAGGCGTACTACTGGAACTATGCCGAACATCTCGACATCGGCTATCTCGATCATCCCCCGTTGTCCGCGTGGCTGATTTGGTTGTCGACATCGCTGGTCGGCGATTCCGAACTGGGAGTCCGGCTGCCGGCGTTTCTAAGCTGGATCGTGATGGCGGTTTATATGTACCGACTGGCCTATGACCTCTTCGGTCGCAAGTCGGCGCTGGCGTGCACGATCTTGCTGGCGGTCCTCCCGATTTACTGGTCCGTCGGATTTCTTATGACTCCCGATGCGCCCCTCTACGCGGCCTGGGCGGCTACGTTGTTCTACGCTCGTCGCGCGATGGTCGACAAGAAACCGACGGCGTGGATCGGAGTCGGGCTGGCGATGGGATGGGGGCTGCTGTCCAAGTACACGATGGTCCTCATCGGCGGCGCCATCATCGTCTTTCTCCTCGTCGATTCCAACGCGAGAAGATGCCTGACAACGCCGGGACCGTACCTCGCTCTCCTGCTGTCGGTTGTTCTGTTCCTGCCTGTCCTGGTTTGGAATTACCAAAATGGCTGGCTGTCGTTTGCTTTTCAGGGGACACGACGCTGGTCATTTCCGCCCGATTTCCACCTGCACATTCTGGTCGCAAGCGCACTGACGCTGCTGACACCGATCGGGCTGTGGGAATCCGCCAAAGCCATCTTCCGCCTCGGAGAAGCCAGGCGCACCGCTGCCGAGCGGAACGGTTCGACCGCGCGAAACGCCCATTGGGCGTTGATGCTCTGCGGCCTGCCGTTGTCCGTGTTCGTCGTGCACAGTCTCGCCAATCAGACAAAGCTCAATTGGACCGGTCCTGTCTGGCTGGCTGTCCTGCCGTGGGTGGCCCACAGCATGATCGAGCGCCGATCGCGTTGCTCCCGTCGCGTGCTTTCTCCGTTGAAGGGCGCGTGGGCGGCCACGATCGCGGCGGGCGTGGTTTTAATTCCCGTGGGACTGTCCTGGATTCTCGTGGGTGCGCCGGGGTTCAGAGGTGAATCCTGGTACAAGCTCCCGGTCGCATGGGAAGAATTCGGACGGGCTGTTGAGGCACTTGAACTTAAAGTGGAAGCCGAGACCGGCCATGAGCCGCTCATTGTCGGCGTCGATCAGTACTGGGTCGCGAGCGAAGCCAGCTTCTACGATGTGCCCGGCGTTGACTCATTAAACGAATTCGCCGGCAGAGGTGTTATCGGCAGAGGCGATCTGATGTGGTCGCGTTGGATTCAGCCGCGCGATCTGGCTGCAAGAACGATGCTACTGGTCGGATTAAAAGCAACAGAGGTCGATCAACCGTCGGTTCATCGATCATTTGCGAACCTCGGACCTGTTATGACCGAGAACATCAATCGCAACTCACGCCAGGTTGGCCGCTTCTATTGGCGGCTGGCGTCATCGCACCGGCTGCGCAGGCCCCACCACCCGGACTCGCCCACCCTCTCAGCGGCGCCGGCACCCAATAGGGTCGAATCTGAACTCGGCGCCCCAGTCGGCAAAACTTTGATCGTCAAGTAGGCGTGGTGTCGTGCTCCAGTCCATTTCCGTGCCGGTCAGCCCTTGGGCCGACGGCCCCTGCGGAGCGATGATGTAGTAACACTCACCAATCGGCATACCCCAACCTCACAAAAAAACTATCCGCCGCCGCGGTCGCTGCCGTGCTGATATTGTGCCGGTCAGCCCTTGGGCTGACGGCCCCCTGCGGAGCGATGATGTAGTAACACTCACCAATCGACATACCCCAACCTCACTAAAAAACTATCCGCCGCCGCGGTCGCTGCCGTGCTGATATTGTGCCGGTCAGCCCTTGGGCTGACGGCCCCTGCGGAGCGATGATGTAGTAACACTCACCAATCGGCATACCCCAACCCCACCAGAAAACTATCCGCCGCCGCCGTTGCTTCTGCGCTGACTTTCGGGTCGGACTGCGGCATGCCATCGTCTCGCAGGTGCGAAGGCGTGAACAGATGGCCGACCTTCGGGTATACGCGCATCTCGCAACCGTTCCCCGCCGCGCGCACTCGATCACAGAACAACTGCGCGCCCCTCAACGGCGTGACCGTGTCGGTCTCTCCGATCAGAATCATTGTCGGCGGCAATCCCGCGCGGACATGATCGGCAGGGGAGATGTCGCCCGGTTCCGCGCGCGACATCAGGATCTTCTCCACCCAGCCGTCGTCCTTCAAATTCACAGCGGGGGAGACCAAGACCAGCGCATTGGGCGCCGCACTGATCGAATCACCCGGCGCCGTATCCCCGAAGATTGCGGCGCAGGCTGCCAGATGCGCCCCCGCCGACCACCCGTATCCGGCGATGCAATTGGGATCAATGTCAAACTCATCGGCACGACTCCGCAGCCAACGGAATATCGCGCGCGCATCGGCCATTGCCTCCAGTGGCGTCACGGCTTTCTGGTCCGAGAGTCTGTATTCTGCCGCCACAGCCACCATACCCAATGACGCGAGGTGTCGCGCCTTCGGAAACGACCACGATGCCTCGCCCATGTGCCAGCCGCCCCCGTGAAAAACGATGACGGCCGCATGCGTCCCCGAATCGCCGTCGGCGACCGGCTCGAACATGTAGGCGTGCAACGAGTCGCTTCCGATGACCGAGTAGACGTATGCGACCGGCTCCCAAGCCGCCGACTCAACGGCGGCACTCGACGTTGCAAGGGCGACAACGCTGACGCCTCCGAACAGGATTGCCGACGAGAGTGTCCTTTTCATCCCATCATCCTCCCCGATTTCGCGAAGGGTAACTGTCGATCCCGGAGATTGCAATATCCGCAGTTGACGCCGTCCCCATTTGCATTAGTTTCCCGCGCTGTCGTCCCTTTGCGAGGCGCGACACACGATGTTGAAGCCAAAACTCATCACGACCCTGCAAGAGGGGTACAGCCGTTCCATTTTCCTCTCCGACCTGACGGCGGGTCTCACAGTCGGTTTTGTCGCACTGCCATTGGCCATGGCCTTCGCCATCGCCAGCGGTCTCCCTCCCGAACGCGGTCTCTTCACCGCCATCGTCGCCGGATTCCTGATATCCGTGCTGGGAGGCAGCCGCGTGCAAATCGGCGGGCCGACCGGCGCATTCGTGGTCATCGTGTCGGGTGTCGCGGCGCAGTATGGATATGAAGGATTGGTGTACTGCACGGTGATGGCCGGATTGTTTTTGATCGCCCTCGGACTGTTCAAGATGGGCGGGCTGATCAAGTTCATTCCGCTGCCGGTCATCACCGGATTTACGACCGGCATCGCCGTTGTCATTTTCTCGACACAGATCAAAGACCTCCTCGGCTTGCACGTCGGTTCGGTTTCCGAAACTCCGGTTTCGGCGTGGATCGGATACATCCGCCATGCGCACACCATCGACCCGACAACGGCCGCGATCGGCATCGGGACCGTCATTCTGATCCTGGGATTGCGCCGTTTGACCCCGCGCATCCCCGGCATGCTCGCGGCCATGATTCTCGCCGCAGTCGTTGCCGCGCTGGGCGATCTGAGTGTCGAAACCATCGCCAGCCGCTTCGGCGTCTTGCCGCGCGGGCTGCCCACGCCCTGGTTTCCCGCGTTCGATTTCGCACGCATCCGTGAGTTGGCCTCGCCCGCATTTGCCATCGGCATGCTGGCCGGGATCGAATCGCTGTTGTCGGCGACCGTTGCCGACGGCATGATCGGCGGACGGCACCGTCCCAACATGGAACTGGTCGCGCAAGGCGTCGCCAACCTCGGCTCCGTAATCTTCGGCGGCATACCCGCCACCGGCGCCATTGCCCGCACCGCCACCAATGTCAAAAGCGGCGCCAAAACCCCCGTCGCCGGAATCATCCACGTGCTCACACTCGCGGCGCTGCTGTTTTTCTTCGCGCCGCTCGCCGGACGAATCCCATTGGCAGCACTGGCGGGAATTCTCGTCGTCGTCAGCTATGACATGAGTGAGATCGGACGCTTCCTCAGTTTCCGTCGCGCACCCCGCAGCGACTTTATGGTGCTGCTGACGACCTTCGCGCTGACCGTGCTCGTCGATTTGATCGTGGCGGTCGAAGTCGGCGTCGTGCTCGCGGCGCTGCTGTTCATCCGCCGCATGTCGGAAGTCTCCAATGTCGGAATGGTCACGCGTGAATTGGGCGAAGACGATGATGAACCCGCCGACCCCAACGCCATCGGCTCGCGTGATGTACCGCCGGGAATCGAAGTGTTCGAGATTCAGGGCCCCTTCTTCTTCGGAGCGGCCGACCGGTTCCAGGATGCCACGCATTTTATCAAGAAACCGCCCCGCGTCGTCATCATTCGCATGCGCCATGTCCCGGCCATTGATGCCACCGGCTTGCACGTGTTGCGCGAATTCCACATCCGCTGCCGCCGCAACGGGACACAACTGGTGCTCTCCGGCGTCCACGCGCAGCCGCTGGTGGCGATGCAGCGCTCCGGATTGTGGGATCAAATCGGCGACCAGAACATCTTCGGCAACATCGATGACGCCCTCAACCGCGCCCGCGACATCCTCGGCCTGCCCCGCGTCGCACGCCCCGGCCCTTTCGTCCCCACCGTCGCCCGCGAAGCCGCCGGTCCCCCGGGGGAGTGAGGAGCGCCGGATGTTCCGGTTGCTCAGAAGCAGAGATGCGTCAATTGTCTACGGGCAGGGATTGCAAAAAGCCGTCGAGGGATTAGCGCTGCGAAATGCAACATCAACAAACGCGACCACATCGAAGACGTTCGTCACACCATCACAAGTGACATCGGTGCGATCCTGCGGGCAGAGGGGGTACGTGTCGCCGACGGGAGGCGCGCTTCGGAAAGCCACATCGACAGACTTGACCACATCGAAGACATTGGTCACGCTGTCACACTGCGGATCGCCGAAGCAGAAACAGTAGCAGGTGCTGTCGGCGTACAAGCAATGTCCTACAGAGTCACAGAAAACGCATTCAGGGCCGGGGAAGTCGTAGAAAACGAAGTTGTGGTTTATGGTTCCCCATTCGGCCGTGCCGTCCTGGTCGAGGTCGAGAGAATACCATTTGACTTGCCCGCCGATATCGTTTTCATGCCATTGACAACTTTCCACAAAAGCTTGGGTTGCCGTATCCCATTGATACACCTTATACAAGGGGGAGAAAGTCATCGTCATTTCGTCCACCCCATCGCAGTCGGAGTCCCTCCCGAGACAAGGCGCGTACCCCGTAAAGCCAGTCTGCTCGACAATACTGTCGACAATCTCAAAGACATTGTCGCCAACCGCTGCGATTATCTCGTATCGGCAGGATCCTCCCGCATGACTCAATAGGGCGTGAAGCACTCCTCCAGGGTATGGTTTGACGGGAGTGGCGTACAACTCAATGCCCTCTGCAAGTCCCCCTACCTGGCCCACGTACACAAGTGAGGTTTCCTGCCACTCATACAGGGCATAGCCAAGGTCGTTCCCCGCGATGAACTCCATTCGCCCATCCTCGTCGAAATCCGCGATCGCAGCTTCTCCGCGCGACCACTCCGGCGCATCGATGTCGGAGATGACTTTGAACGTGTCCAAGGCATCGTCATACTTGATGATGACGGCGCGCGATGTCCCGATCCAGTGCGGTATCGCGAATATCTCGAGGTAGGAATCGCCGTCCACATTGACGGTCTCGGCGTTCATGACGATATTCATCCCCGGCCACTCCGAACGGGCTCTGTGCGTCCAGTCCGGCGCGGAGTAGACGTTGAGATCGGCACTAATCTGTGTAACCAATTCAATGTTGCCGTCGTTGTCAAGGTCGGCAACAATCCGGTAGTGGGTCAGTTTGAAATCTCAGCCCTATAGACAAATCTTCGGTCTGTGCGTATCATTGAGTGATGCCAGACCGCTCTCGCAAAAGAAAACCGGGCAAGAAGCTCGATGTAAACGAGCTGGCCAAGTCGATCACGGACCACGCTACGGATCAGGCACCGCCGGAGCCAACGCCTGAAGATGAAGGCAAAGACCCAGCAGCCGTCGAATTGGGGCGGCGTGGGGGCTTGAAGGGCGGCAAGGCTCGATGGAAGGGCACCACAAAGAAGCAACGATCCGAGGCGGCGAGGAAGGCGGCTAAGGCAAGGTGGAAAAAACGCCAATCTAATACGGCATAAACGGTTGTGGTTGCGTGGGGGCGGGGAGCATCGAACTCCCGACCTGTTGCTTAGCAGGCAACTGCTCTATCCGCTGAGCTACGCCCCCACAATTTCTTTCGAGAATTCTTTGCAAAATCGATTCCAAGACACGATATAATAGATAGCAGGCAATTGCTCACTCACGCTGAGTGAGACCGTAATACCGGGGACATTAAGGTCCATGTCCCCGGTTTATTTTTTTCGTTTTCGTGTCGGCTTCTCAATCCCCTCGTCCTTTGGCGTCTTTCCAGCCTGCGGTCGAGTTGGATACCATTCGACCAAGCCCCATTCTTTCTTCTTAACTCGCACAAATCGCCGGGCATCACGTCGCAGACTACTGTAGACAGTGATTAAGAAGTTCTGCGATTTCGATTCAATCCCACCCTTCTGAAGTGCCTCACAGATTGCCTCAGTCGTCTGCGGCCGTCGGATCATTTGAAGATACTTATAAGTCGCATCCGTAAAACTGAGTCCAAAAAACGCATCTGACCGTATATCAACATCGTGGTCATTGTCGCGACTATTTTCTATTGGCGGGGATGGCAGGGAATTGAGAATGCCGTCAGTCTTTGATCCGCCCGAGGCCGATCCTTCGAGTTGCTTCAGGATTCCAATCGCCGCATCAATCTGTGAACGTAATGCTTCCAGATCGGCGATCGTCCATGTTCGTTCTTTGCTTTCTTCTTTCATCATAGCCGTTGCCCCTGGTCAAGTTAATGATTAGATTCCCGACGTCATGAGGGGGAGGGCCGGGTAATCCCGGCCCATTCCTCATGGCCCACGCGCTGACCGATGCCGTACGGCACGAGGGCCTAATATCTCCTCATGGCACTCTGCCTTTCTGCTACGGCCCCATCCTCTCCCACAAGAGTTCACGGGGCCGTAGCGGTTACATCCAGAACATCGCGAGAACATAGCGCTTGCGCAACCTTTTTTTCTCAGGTGATTGGCACCGCGTAGCATGAAGTCATTTAACATGCTATCGGTCAATAGGTTGAACGTTTGCCGAAATGCCAATCATCCGATAGTTTCGTCGCGCAGTATGGGAAAAGTCGGTCACTGATATGATTCTACTTGACTATGCGTAACCGCTCTTGTATAATAGGTCAGAATGAATCAGCTAACACCAGAGAAGCGCACTGCCATCATAGCGGCCTTGGTCGAGGGAAACTCCATCCGGGCAACGTGCCGAATGACGGGTGTCGCCAAGAACACGGTCGTCAAACTGCTGGCCGATGTTGGCGCGGTGTGCTCTGAGTACCAGCACAAGGCGCTTCGTAATCTGACCTGTAAACGCATCCAGTGTGACGAAATCTGGTCTTTCTGCTACGCCAAACAGAAGAATGTGCCCGCCGACAAACAGGGGTGCTTCGGCTTCGGGGATGTATGGACGTGGACCGCGATGGACCCGGACACCAAGTTGATCGTGTCGTATCTGGTCGGGCTTCGCAATGCCGAATGGGGCAAGACCTTCATGGCGGATGTGGCGTCACGTCTTGCCAATCGCGTTCAGATCACAACAGACGGCCATTCGGTCTATCTGGAAGCCGTCGAAGCCGCATTCGGGGCTGATGTAGATTACGCCATGCTGGTGAAGCTCTACGGCAAGGAGCAAGCCGGAGAAGCCCGCTACAGCCCGCCCAAGTGCATCGGCTGTCGCCGCAAGCGCGTGTCGGGGAAGCCGGAAAAGAAGGCCGTATCAACCTCGATGGTCGAACGCCAAAATCTGACCATGCGCATGTCGATGCGTCGATTCACGCGGTTGACCAATGCCTTCTCAAAGAAGATCGAGAACCTCGAACACGCCGTAGCGCTCCATTTCATGCACTACAATTTCTGCCGGATTCACCAGACCTTGCGCGTCACTCCCGCGATGGAAGCGAAAGTGACCAATCGGGTCTGGTCGATTGCTGATATTGTGGCGCGGTTGGAGAAGAATGAAACTCAGAAAGATTCAAACTGACCCACTACCAACAATCCAAGGTATACCTGGCGGGACACCCAGCGGCGTCATGGTGACATTGAGTTGGGAGTCTACATCAAATCTGATCATGGAGTCGATATTGTAGTCAGGGCAGTAGATTTCCGTTACACCGCGCACACTGTCATATCGATGCGCCATGTATTGCTCTGGAAGCAGGATTTCGATTAACGACGGACAACTTGACCCCGCGACATTTGCGGCGCGACTCGACCCATCGGGTCCTGCGCGAAATGTCCATACCAATCCGTCTCGCGTTACAATCGGCTCGTCGACCCAACGCTTACCATCAGCTATCGGACGATCGTGCACGCGAGAATCAGTTGCATCCGACGCTGCGATGGAAAGGCCAAGAACCAGCCCGACCACTGCCCAAGAAATGCGGCGACAGTGCGCGCACGCCGACATATTTCGGCAGTCCCCGATTCTCGTCATTTCGGAATACTTGAGTATCGTACAAACAACGTGCCGAACCGGTCGATGGGAAGTCCTGGCGCGAGACCAAGCTATGCTCACACCCAGGTTTGTTGGGATAAGGAGGAGACCTTGATTGGTGGCTCTGCCTTCTGCCCACTCTTGGACAAGTCAGGTAATGACTCCTATCCTCAGGATAATGGCCTATTCGGCCTATGCAAGCGGTTTCTTGCACTTCTGTGTCGTCTTAGCACTTCAAGTTGCCCCCTCAGGGCACGCAAGAAAAAGCCCCGCATCGGCGGGGCTTCTCACCAATCCCTGAACTTGTCGTCTAACTCTTATCGCTCGGCGTCAAGAGCTTCGCGTACTCATCGCTCTTGGTGAGAATCTGCAGCGCGCGGCTGATGTATTCATCGGTCCTGAACACCGCGCTCTCGTAGACTCCGCGCTCACCATGCTGCTGGTTGAGAATCGCGCGCGTGATCTCCTGCTTGAGCAGGTCGCCGCTCTCGCCGAAGGAGTACTCTTTCTCCTTGACGACCAATCCGCGCATCTGCTCGATGACGTCCTCGTAGATGGCCAGCCGTTCGGGGTCGTCCTGCAAGCTTTCGACCATGCGCTCCAGTTCGACTTGTGTTTCGGTCTTGTAGTCGAAGTCGGCGTTATCGAGAAACTTCCTGAATTCGTCGAGCACCCTGTCATCGGCCCACCAGTCCAATGGCAGGTTCGCGTGCGACGCGCCGTAGTGCACGGCGAAGCTGAAGAACTTGCCCTGCCGCCACAGGTTGATTTCCAACGGCTTCCAAAGCGTGCGCTCGATCAGCACGTCGGGCACGATCCCGCCGCCGCCGTACACTTTGCGGCCGTTGTTCGTGTAATACACGTCCTCGCTGCGCTCCGCGATGATCAGCGAATCGTCCTCGGCGATTTCTTCGCCTTCCTCATTGACGCGCGGATGTTTGGTGGCGCGGCTCGGCTTCTGAATCGACCGGCCCGAGGGCGCATAGTAGCGCGCGGTCGTCAGCTTCAACGCCACATCCTCGGTCTCCGGCAACCGGAAAATCTGCTGCACCAGACCCTTCCCGAATGTCGTGTTGCCGACGATCAGCCCGCGATCCCAATCCTGCACCGCGCCGGAGACGATCTCCGATGCCGATGCCGTCCCGCCGTCGACTAAGACGACCAGCGGCGACTTCGGATCCCAAAGCGGCGGCTCGCTGGAGAAAAACTTGCGTTTCGATTCGGGGTCGCGTCCCTGCGTGTAGACGACCAATTGGTCTTTCTCGAGGAACAAGTCGGCGGTCTTGATCGCCTGGTCCAGCAGTCCGCCGCCGTTGAAACGCAAATCGAAGATCAGCGACTTGGTGCCCTGCGCATTCAGATCACGCAATGCCGCCTCGAGTTCATCTTCGGTCGTCTCGGAAAACTTGTTGAGCCGCAGGTAGCCGACGCTATTGGCGTCGTCGATAATACCGTAGTAGGGGACCGACTTGAGTTCGATGACCGCGCGAGCCACCGTGTAATCGAGCGGTTCGGGCATCCCGGTGCGTTTGATCGTAATCACGATCTCTGTGCCCGCCGGACCCCGCATGCGCTTGGCGGCGTCTTCGGTCGTCATGCCGTCGGTCGATTCCCCCTCGATCATGATGATCCGGTCGCCCGCCTGCAATCCGACGCGTTGCGCCGGCGTGCCTTCGATCGGGGCAATGATCGTGACCGTATCCTCACGCAGATCGATCTGCATCCCCAGCCCTTCGTACTTGCCGTGCGTCGATTCCATCAGCTCATCGTACCGGCGCTGTTCCATCAGCACGCTGAACGGGTCCAACACGTCCAGCATCCCCCGGATGCCCGAGTACACCATGTCCTTGGTATCGATGGTGTCCATGTAGTTGGACTGGATGCGATAGGAGATGTCGTTGAGAAGCTTGGTGTACTTATAGATCGTCTCCCGCTCCAGCCGTGATCCGCCCCGGTCGGAATCGAATGTTTCGTTCCCGGTCTGCGCCCAGAGCGCATCGCGATGTGGCGTCGCCTCACCCGACCCGACGACCCAAATCGTGGCCGCGGCGCACACGGCGAGAAAGAGACTATACAGGCGAAAACGTCGCTCGTTCATCACTGTACCCATGTTTGTTATCGTCCGATGAATGGTTGTCCGATTCGTCCGGTTGCTCCAACAACTGCGTGCGGCCCATCCGCCACTCCAACAATGCGGCCAAGTCCATTGATTTGCAACTATTTATCCACCCTTTGCGCATTCGGCGACGGATTCCACGCCGCAGCCGCTCTGTGAATACTTATGAAGCAATCACTCTGCCTGATTCCGCGATTCTGCCCAGCGCCGGCTCAGTTGTGCCCCTCAACCGATCCTTCTACGTCCCTTGGCGCCTTGATGTTCCCGTAGCGGGCTCTACGGGGCGTAATCCAAAAACTGTTGCAGGTATTCCATCCCGGCCTGATCGGGTGCGCGACGGACATACTCACGCGCCGCCGTGGCCGCCCCCGCGGTGTCCCCCGCATCGGCGGCCAGATAGACCAACTCAAGGTAGGGGAGGGCGAAGGTCGAGTCGATCTGCGCGGCACGGCGAACCAACTCGCCGGAACGTTCCGGTTGTCCCAGATGTCGGTACGTAGTCGCCAGATAATACATGGCCAGCACATTATCCGGGATTCGCTCGTGCGCGCGTTGCAGCGCCGCATTGGCCGAATCATATTGTTCCGAAACGATGTAGACCGTGCCCATGAAAAACGGCGCCGCGGCCGAAGCGGGGAATGTCTGCTCCCATGATTGGGCCGTCGCCAGCGCCTGCCCGGCCCGTCCCTGTAACTGGTACAGGTGGGTCAACAGGCGATACGGATCCTCGACGGTCGCCCCGCGCGCAATCGACTCCCGGTATAATGCGATGGCCCGCGCCGTATCGCCACGCCGTTGCGCCAGCCCGCCCCATGCGGCGTATGCGTTGTACTCCTCCGGGGCCGATCGGACCGCGCGGGAATAAACGCTGTCGGCGTCGTCAAACCGCCCGAGACTCTGCAGCACCGCTCCGTACCGAACCAGATCGGAGTACAGCGCATTCCCGTCGCGGCAGACTCGCCGCAGCGGCGGCTCCGCCCGTGCCATCTCCCCCAATTCAAACCACAGCAAGCCGAGATTGCGGTTCCATTCCGCCCTGGACGAGTCGATGTCGATGGCGCGTTGCAGGCATGCCGCTGCGCTGTCGTCCTGCCCCGCGTGACGGTATGCGCTGCCCAGATTCGCCCACGAGTTCGGATCGTCGGCCTTGAGCGCGGCCCGATACCGGAGATGCTCGATCGCCAGGTCGTACAGGCCGAGCCGGTCATCTAATATCCTGCTCCAGGAGAGGCGCCGTTCCGCCCGCTGGAAGTCGCTCGAATAGTGGACATCGTCGCGCACCAACCGGTCGACGCGCAATGCCGCTCCCACCTCGGAGCGCGTGGTGGCGACGAAACCCCCGACATGCAGAAGCGCCAGCGCCGCAACGGCGACCCACGCCCGATTCTCAATTCGTCGCCGGGGCCGGCCGATCACAACCGTCGCACCCCACAGCGACAAAGGGATGCCAAGCTGCGCCATCAGATCCCAATCACGGAATCCGCCCAGCATCGGATCGATCCAAAAGGCAAAACAGAATCCGCCCGCCGCAGCGACCGCCAATACCGTGCGCCCCGGATCGACCGACTTCCCCACTACGGCGCTCGGTGCGGGCCATCGCCGTGCGAACACCCACACGACGAGCCCGATCACGCCCATCGGCGAGAGAAACAAGATCAAGTTGATTACATCCGAGACGTGCGCCGGGGAGAAGGCCGCGTAGCCGAACTGCGCCGATGGCCACCATCGAACGAAAATGTGAGTGTCGCTGAATATCGATGCCACCGCCGCGCCCAATCCGCAGATCAACAGCCCGCCTGACAATGCCGCCCACGGACGCAACCTGCGTGACGATGCATCGGACGGGCCCCGCACCCACTGTGCATACAAGAGCGCGGGTCCGATCACCAACGACACCATGTGCAGGGCACACGCGATGATCCAGGCCGCCCACGCCCAGCGCATCCGCGCGGCCAATCGAAATGACTCAAACGCGAAGGCCAATGCCCACGCCGATGCGGCCGCGGCCAAACTGTAGACCTCGACGTGGCCGAACCACAGCGCCGTCGTACCGCTCGCGAGCGCTCCGCAAATGATCAAGCGGCGGTGCGACGGATCCCCGCCCAGCGCCCGACTGATGCGCACGACAGCCCACACCGCGAAGACTCCGGCCACGGCGCTCATCAGGGCAAACGTTGTTTGCACCGTGCCGCCGGCCGGCCCGACAATGATGCGGTGCACCGCCCAATGAACTCCCAGGTCCAGCGGGTGCGTGATCAACTGGGCAGCCAGCTTGGGAAACGCGCCGTCTGCGAAGTATCCGGCCACCGTGTAACCGTCCCCATACGCTAACGCGCGCGAGCGCAGGCCAAAGAACAAAAGGCCAAGGATGCTCAGCGCGATCGGGTTTGCGTGCCGGGTTCGGGAGATTGCCGCGACGAGCCGGTCAACACCGTCGCTCACGAATGGGACCATCGACAACGCGACGACCGCCGCAAGCGCCGCCGCCAGCATGCCCGAGACGTCCGAAAAGTAATCGACGCTCCATGTCCAGACGCTCGGAACGCGAATGGTCACGATGTGCAGCGCCGCGAACGAGCCGACGCACCAGAGAACGACCCGGTTGACCGGCGATGACGTCTGCGGGGCGGGGGTGTTCATGGAGATGGCGATCGGACCTGGATCGAAAAGCTACCGGATCGAACCGCCGTCGGCAAGCAGAGTGGTATGCATAGCAAACCGGCCGCGCGGGCGCGGCCGGTCGTCGCTGAGTATGATCGGCTTCCTCATGGGCACGTCGGCGGAGGAATCGCGCGGTACGCCGTGTCGATCAACCGGATGACGTCGAAGACATTGTACATCCCGTCGCAGTTCGTATCGGCGATTGCGGCCGGGTCAGGCAGAGCCCCCGACCGAAACACCACATCGATGAGTGCCACGACGTCAAACACATTGTGGATGCCGTCGAAATTGAAATCGCCGATGAGCAATGGCGGCGTCAGTGACCCTCCGTACGATTCGGCGGCGTAGGTGAAGCCGGCGCTCGTCAGCTCCAGTTCATAGACGCCGTCACCGACCGGATCGGTCGTGATCACGACCGGCTCGCCGGAATTGGCGCCGGCATTGATGCGAAACCAGATTTTCGCGATCGGCCCGTCGCCCGGCGGCAACTCCGGAGCACCGTCGGCGCGCATCAGCATCGCGACTTGTCCGAAGAGCATATTGTTGAAGACGTTTTGCTGCAGCCCGAATCCCTCCGTGCGGCAGCCGGTCGTCCGGATCGAATCCATCCGCGCCGTGGCGGTCGGCGAGACATGCGTGGCGTTGATCGGCAACAGGATTTTGCTGACCGGCAGATTGTTCGTCAGACGGACCTCCACCGCGACTGGTACACCGGCGTCGGATTCGACATCGGCGACACGGAGCGTTTCGGCGAGCGCGGCGACGAAGTCGGTCCGCACTTTGAGCCCGTCGCCGACATCCGTGCTGATGCGCAGACTGACGTCGTACATCCCCGGAGCGAACGTATGGGTCGGATGCTGGGCCGCGGCCGAGTCGCCATCGCCGAAATCCCAGGTCCACGCGGTCGCCGCCGTCAGCGACAGATCGGCGAAATCGACCTCCAATGGAGCGGGCCCGACACGCGGCGTCGCGTCGAAATCGACGCTGGCAATATTGTCCACGGCATTAAACGCATTGACGCGTCCGGAGCCGAGCAACCCGGCATAAGTCGGATTCAGGGCGTCGATGTTGTCCGCCGTGTTGATGATGCGATCGATCATCTCCTCGCGCGTCAACAGCGGGTTCAGCGATTTCATCAGCCCGACCAGGCCGACGACGTGCGGCGCGGCCATCGACGTGCCGCTGTATGCGGCGTAGCTGGGGCTGTAGTGATTGGAAACCGTGCTGCGGATGCTCGACCCCGGCGCCGAGACATCGACCTCCACGCCGATATTGGAAAAGCCGGACTTGGTGTCCGATGACGTCGTCGAGGCGACGCACAGCACGTCCTCGCGCGACTGCAGATAGCCAAACGATGAGTTGCCGTCGTTTCCGGCCGATGCCGATATGATCAGCCCGGCGGCAATCGCATAATCCGTCGCGGCCTCGATGCCGCCGCCATCGGAGGAGCCGAAACTGTAGTTGATCGCCACGGCCCCGTTGTCGGCGGCGTACCGAAACGCATTCGCCACATAGCTCATGTGGGTCCGGCCGTTTTCCGAACCGCCGTCATCGAACGAGTACCCCATGCGCAGACACATGATCTTGCATCCCGGTTCACCGCCTCCGAAACCGCCGGCGATACCGCTGACACCGATTCCATTGTTCGTGACGGCGGCAAACGTGCCGGAGGTGTGCGTGCCGTGCCCGTTGAAATCCTTGGGGTCATGGTCGGCAACCGATCCATCTTCACCCGGCCATACCGCACTCCCTGAAGAAACAAAGTCCCAGCCGATCAGATCGTCCACGTAGCCGTTGCCGTCGTCGTCGATTCCGTTGATATCGTCCGCATCGAACACGACGCCGTCCCCGTCCAAATCTTCCCCGGGATTCACCCAGATGTTGTCGATCAAATCGGGGTGCTCGTAAAGCACCCCGGTATCCGTGTCGGCCAACACCACAGTCGGCGTACCGACGCCGCGATCCCATGCCTCCGGCGCGTCGATGTCGCGGTCAAGTCCGTTCTTCAGATTCGACATCAGCGGGAATGTCGGATCATTCGGCTCGCGCAGGATGTACGCGTAGAAGTCATATTCGACCGCACGCACATTCGGATCGGCGAGCAGATCGGCGGCCGCTTGGTCCAAATCCAGTGTTGGATCCAATTCAAAGACATAAAAGCCGGTCAGGTCCGGCGCACCTTGGGGCGCTTTCATCGGATCGGAACCAGGGAACAGCTCCCGGTACGAATTGAAGTTGTAGATACTCCCCAGAATGTCGACCGACACGAGACCGGTCACGCCGGATTGCGAACTTTTTGCCTGTGGCCGCACGTCGGGTTCAAAATTGACAATGAGCACACCCGGGATGCGCGCACCATGTGAACTGTTGACGGGCCGTCCGGGAAACACGACTCCCTGGGCGCTGCCGCTCAGCCCTACGCTCAGCGCCGCAAGCCCCCACAACAACACATGAAACTGCTTGATCATCACTCAACTCCCAATGGCGTGTTTTGCCGCGATCGCGGCGGGGGTAACGGTGCTGTCGTTAAAGTATGGCGACCGACCGAATCGCCAAATAGGAATATACGGCGTCTCCTCGACCCGTCAATATAATATGCTGACACACAACGACTTCAGACATCAGAGCGTCCCCGGATTCTGACATCGGCCGCCCGTGTGCTTGCAAAAAGTGCGCAACTGGCGTGCGAGTAATCTCCGCATCCGATCGCCGAATCCCTGCTGGGGATGTCTTAAATCGTTGCCGCAGAATCAGGACAACGCCTCTCCACAGCGGCCCCGGATTTGCGTTCTGACGGGAACAGCCCTGTCGATCGCTCGTATCAGAAGCTGGGCGGGCCCGCAGACGTAAAGAATAGTTGACAGAAACAAGCGTAAGATGCTTATTGCCAAGCGGTTTTAAGAGACAGGCAAACGAACTGAGGAGGTTGTAAAGCACCTGGCTGAATGGTTGTTTGCCCGCGATCAGGCGGGTCGACAAGTTCATAGTCGTCGTTGTTCGACGGAGCCAAGGTGCGCCACCAACTCATCGCATCGCTTCTCCCGCTTGTCTTAGTCGCGAGCACTCGCGCGGCTCATGCTGAACCCGTCCCGTCCGATCTTGCTCTCATAGAATCTTCCCCGCAATCCGTCGTTTTTCGATACACGAGCAACGCGCTCTCCACAAGTGAGGGAACACATTCTGATGCGCCGGTTTTCCCCGGAACTGCGATCCGCAGGGACGGGGGTTTTCCACCGATTCCCGGACGCGTCGTCTACGTTGCGATTCCGTCGGATTGTGAATCGGTTCACGCTCAACTCATTGACTATTCCGCCCCGGTTACGGCGGCTTACGCCGGACTCGCGTTTGACGATCCCTCCGCCCTGGATGCCGTGGGCGGCGTGTACCCCTCCGATCGCCTGGTCGTGGACGGCCTCTTCTGGATTCGCCATCAGCATGTGGCCCGCCTCTTTCTGCATCCGGTGTTGATTACCTCTGCGGACGGTGAAGTCAGCCACGTCGCGTCCATGACGGTGAACGTGACCTTCGATCGCCCCGGCAGTGTCGGCCCGATCGCCATGGTGCCGAATCACAGCGGCCCTTTCGACGCGATACTCGACAGACTCGTCATCAACCCCGAACAGGCGCGCCGGTGGCGCAGCGCAGACAATGTGCCCTTGCGCAAAGCGGCGGTCGCCCCCAATCCGTTTGCCGGTGCGAATCGCTGGGTCGCGATCCGGACACGAACCGATGGCCCGGTCGTCGTGACGGCCGCCGATCTTTCCTCCGCCGGCGTCGATCGCGGCACGGTCGATCCGCGTGCGTTTCGCCTGTTTGCCGGCCCCGGACGCCAGGTATCAACGACGATGGCCGATCCCGAACCGCCGTTGCGGGAGGTCGGCATCTCCATTTCCGGCGCCGACGACGGGCGATTCGACCTCGGCGACGAACTCGTCTTTTGGTCGGAGGGGCTCAATCGCTGGGAATTGGATGAGGCGGGTAACCCGACCGATATCGTCAACCGCTACACGCGCGACAATGTCTATTGGCTCGCATTCGACGGCGATTTCGAGGGCCAACCGCGGCGGATCGAGCGTCGACCGTCACAGAATAGCGCCCCCAATCCCGTCGAGCTGTTCAGCGCCACCGCGCGCGTGCGATACGAGGAAGACCGCATATTCCGCAACACGTCGTTTGGCACGGTCGCCAGCTACTATTCGCTGTATTGGCGCAATCAGCGCAGTGCGGAATTGCTGGTTGGGCGTGCGGCATATGCCGAGCCGAATCAGCCGGCACGGTTTGAAATCCGTAGCTGGGCCGGGCGAGAGGGCCTTGATCCCGCGCGTCTCCTCGTCGACAACATTTACATGCCGCCGGCGTTGACCGGCACCGATCCGACCGAGGAGGGTTGCCACGTATCTGTCATCGACGTGCCGTCCTTCGACCCTGGGGCCGAGCACATCCTCGACTTTGCTCCCGACACACTCCCGGGAACGCCGGACTTTCTGCTGGATCACTACAGCATCACGTTTGAGCGACGGCTCGATCTGGCCGATGGCCCCTTTCGCTGTGCGCCGCCCCCCGGATCGCAACTGACGCGGATCGTTTTGGCCAATGCCGTTGCACCGGAACTCTGGGACATTACCGATCCGGCAACGCCGATCACTATCGAGCAGCCCCTGATCAACGGTACACTGGCGTTGTTCACGCTCGATTTGACGTCTCCGCAGCGGCGACTTTTGTATGCGACCGAATCGGCTCTTCGCGGCCGCCCGGTCGCCCTGACAATGGTCGAGCCCCCCGATTTGCACAACCCGGGCACTGCCGTCGATTATGTCATCATCGGTCCGCAGTCGCTCCAGACGTCGATGAACGACTTTGTGTCCTATCGCGTGATGCGCGATGGTCTGTCGGTCCGCTATGTTGCCATCGAAGATGTCTACAACAGCTTTGCACTGGGGTTGATCGATCCGGTCGCGGTTCGCCGCTTCCTGCGACACACGTATGTCCATTGGCCGCAGCCGGTACCGGCATACGCGCTGCTGGTCGGCGACGGCACTTACGACTTCCTGAATCGCACCGGCCTGGGAGGGATCAACTACGTCCCGCCCTATATCACCGCCGAGGGGAGCGCCATCTCCGACGACCGCTATGTCTACTTTTCCGATGATCCGATCCTCGATTCCGACGGTGACGGCGCCGATCCGATCATGCCCGACATGCTGATCGGCCGCTGGCCGGTTCGCAATGCCCAGGAAGTCGCCGTCATCACCGACAAAGTCAGGCGCTACGAATCCTCCGAAAACCTCGGGCCATGGAGATCGCGCGTGGTGGTTCTGGCCGACGATGAATACAGCGAACGGCCGCAAGACGTCATCGATCTGGAATTGACGATTGCCGCCGAGCGCGTGGCCGACAACAGCATCCCGCCGCGGCTGGATATCAACAAGATTTACATGGTCGAGTTTCCGTTCAACAACCCCGATTGCTTTGATCCGGGGGCGCAGGGCTGCACCAAGCCCTCGGCCAGAGAGGCCGCGGTCGCCTCACTCAATGCCGGGGCGCTCCTCTTCAACTATGTCGGGCACGGGAACCGCAATATCCTTGCGCACGAAGGCGTTTTCCGCCGCGCCGAGGACCTGCCCCGCCTGACCAATCGCGACACCCCGACCGCGGTGCTGACATTCTCCTGCGACATCGGGTATTTCGACGATCCGGCCGAGGAGGGCATGTCCGAAGAGTGGCTGCGCATGTCCGGCGGCGGAGCCGTCGCGGTCGTTTCGGCGACCCGCAGCTCGTTTCTGGCCCAGAACACCGAACTGAACGAAGAAGTCTTCGACCTGTTGTTCAATCAGCGGCTGACCGGCATCGCCGCCGCCCTGCTGACCGCCAAGCTGAAACGGCAATACTCGACATCCAACTGTTCGGCCGCGCGTTGCTCGACGGCGCCGCCACGCGCATGCGACATCGACCGCGGCTACATCCTCTTCGGCGATCCGGCGATGCAAATCGGCGCACCGGACAACCGCGTCGTCTTCACGCGCATCGAACCCGATTCACTCACCGCGCTCACGCTGGCCACGGTCGCGGGGATCATAACCGATCCCGACAGCGTCCTGTTGACCGATTTCGATGGCGAACTGTTCGTCACGGTCCGCGATGTTCCACGGCAACGCACCTATGCGATCGCCAGCGGCGCCCTCACCGCAAACTATGATCTGGCCGGAGGGACTCTCTACCGCGGGACGATTCCGGTCACCGATGGGCAGTTCGACTTCTCCTTCATTCTTCCCAAGGATGTTGCCTACGGGCAGACCGGCGCGCGGATTCTCGGACATGCCGTGTCGGCTCCGCGCATGGCCAACGGCGCATCGCGGGAACTGACGGTGGCCGCAACGGCGCAGCCGGTAACCGATACGGCCGGGCCCACCATCATGGTCTTCAACGATGGTGGGGAGCCCATCGCCGACGGCTTTCGTCTGCCCGTCGGTACCGGTCTCACCATCGTCATCGCCGACTCCTCGGGAATCAATCTCACCGGCTCGCCGGGACACCGCATTGAATTCGGTTTCACTGAGGGCGCCAATACGCCGATTGATCTGACTGAGGCGTTCGCGTATGATCCCGGCTCGCGCGTCACCGGTCGCGTCGTCCACCGCCTCGAGGATGTCTCCGAGGGGCCCGCCGGCTTCGTCGTCAAAGCGTGGGACAACGCCAACAATTCCACGATCTGGACCGCGCAGGTCGACATCACGTCCGTGACTGCTGCCCTGGAATTCTCCATCACCGAGTTCATGAGCTACCCGAATCCGTTCGAGGATGAAACGACCTTCTACTTTCGCGCCACCCGTGCCGTGACCCGCGCGACGATTCGCGTCTTCACCCTGGCGGGGCGCAAAATCTGGGAGCTGCGCGATGCCCGCGACGGCGAGGCTGTCTGGCGCGGCACCGATCAGCAGGGGAATGCAGTGGGCAACGGCGTGTATTTGGCGCAGATCGAAGCCCGGGGCGCAGTCGTCAGCGACGGCGGTTCGGTCGATAAAACTACATACAAGGAAACCAAACTGGTGGTCTCGCGATGATGACCGGCGACGTACGGAATCGGTGGGACCACGCGGCACTTAACGATAACAGGGGCACACACCACATGCATTTCACCAGGCCACATTCGATGGACCAATCTCCGATGCGACCGAACCGCGTGTTGTCTCTGCGACACGCAGCGATTCTCGCCGTCCGCGCCGTTTTAATCGCGCTGATATTCCTCGCGTGCCCCCGGATGGCGCAGGCGCAGGTCAACGCGGGTGTTCTTTTCCTGCGCATCGCGCCAGGCGCGCGCGCGGCCGGCATGGGCGAGGCGTTTGTCGCACTCGCCGATGACGCGACCGCGACCCACTACAACCCGGCCGGTCTGGGGATCTATCCGCTCAACAGCGAATGGGATGAGTACGAACACAAAAGTGCCGGCCGGGTGCGTGATGCGGTTCCGCTTCGCAACGGCCTGCCGGGCGAACATGTCGATGCCCACGATCTGTGGCTGTTGACCGACGATGGCCTGGCCGTTTTCCGTTCCGGGCAGAGCGGCATTCCGGCGAATGCCGTCGAACTGTCGACCGGCGGCATGCGTTCGATCACGTCCGCGATTCGCCGCTATGCCCCGTTCTTATCCGAAGGTGAAGCGGACGACATCGCACGGGGTTCGGCGGCGCGCACGGTCGGCATTCCCGCCGAAGAATTTGCCGCCATGATGGACAAGGTCCACGCGGCGATCCCGGAGGATTACCGTGACCGCACGGTCATGGAGAATGTCATCCGTGAACTGGGCATCGCCCACCGCGAGGGACGGCTCGTCAACGACCGCATCCCGGAGCTGCGCACGGCCATCACAGCGCTCCGCGACGGGCCCGCCGATGCCACGCAATTGGATCGCGTGCGTTTTGCCATGGAGCATGCCACCGGGCGCATCCTGCCTTCGAATACGACGCTGTCCCTGTCGGACATCATCCGGCCCCCGGTCACGGCCATCACCGGCGATGGGTCGGTCTTGTACGTAGCCGCCGGCAACGGCTTGCTGGAATTCAATGGTGACCGATGGAGCATGGTACCCGCCCCCGATCAGGCGGAAGATTGGTCGGAAATGTCGGTGCACGCGTTGGATATCGCCGCCGGCGGCCGTCTTTGGGTCGGCACCGACAACGGGATTCTGGTCCGCCACTCCGGACAATGGGCGCGCTTGGGCCCCGAAATGGGACTACCGTCCGGACGCGTCGACATCCTGGCCCTGCACGGCGCCAGCACCGGATGGGTCTACGGCTCATTCGGACTGGCACGCTACGATGGTAATCGCTTCGGCACGGACGATCAGCAGGTGTTAAACGTCGGCGATGATCTCGAATCGCTGTTGTCGCGCTATCTCGATTCCGAAGATGCCGTCCGCATTGCCGCCGTCCGCGACGAAGTCGTGCGCATCAACAATCTCGACGGCGATGCGGGTCTGGAGCCGGGAGATACGGTTTTGGTGCCGTACTCCGCCGGCGTGCGCGGCGAGATTACCGCCATGACGGTCGACACGTACGGTCGGCTGTGGGTCGGATCGAACCTCGGCTCATACCGCTTTGCGCGTGGTGCGTGGACGTCATACGGATATTCCCCGTACATCTCCGAGTCGGAGACGACGACTGAAGCGGTGGCGACTCTGCGGCTGGGACAGCATGCGACGCCGGCGCGCGTGCAGCGGCTGGCCCGATACATCCGGGACTACAACGGGCTGCCCGACGACAACATCCCCGCCGACAGGACGATCTACGTCTATCGCAATCCCGCTGGGGCCGAGGTCAATGACCTGCTGGCCGAAGGAAACGATCTGCTGATTGCCACCTCGGTGGGGCAGTTGGCCTACGAGTCGGGGAAATGGGATCGCTACTTCCACGCCGATCTGGACCATGATGCCGTGCGCGCGATCGCCAGGACCGGCGACGATCTGTGGTTTGTGACCGACGAGCGCGTGGTCGTCTTCCGCAAGTCGCACAAGGAAGTCAGTCTGATGCATGCCCCGTGGCTGCCGGAATTCAACCTCGACTTGTACTTTGAATACCTGACATTTGTGACCAACAAAAAGGGTTATGGCACATTCGGCGCGGCGATCACCTTCCTGACATACGGCGAGATCCCCCGCACCGACGAATTCGGCAATGTCGTCGATCTGTTCCACTCGTTCGACCTCTCCACGTCGATCTCCTATGGCACACGCCTGTCTCACAATCTCGCCGCCGGCCTGACCGCCAAGATCATCTACTCCCGTCTGGCCGATCAGGGCGCCGGCACCGAAATCGGTTCCGGCAGCGCCGTGGCGTTTGCGCTCGATGCCGGCTTTCTGTACAACACGCCGTGGAAACGGCTGACGCTTGGCGGGGCGGTCACCAATCTCGGGCCGGACATCTCCTACATCGACGCGCAGCAATCCGACCCGCTGCCGCGCAATCTCGGAGTGGGTTTCGCATACAAACTGTGGGATTCGCCGTACAATCGGCTCACGCTCGTCACGGATTTCAACAAGGAATTGGTCGACTTGGGCGACGGCGCATCCGATGAGTTCAAGCAAATCATCTACAACGTCGGCGCGGAGTACTGGTACTCTTCGACCATCGCGCTGCGCGGCGGCTACATCCACGACGAGGACGGACAAATCAAGACGATGACGGTCGGCGTCGGCCTGGCGCTGGAAAACATGCACCTGGACATCGGCTATATCCCGTCGCAGGACAATCTGCCGCTGGCGAACACGGTTCGTTACAGCTTTACGGGGCGCTTCTGATCGGGACGGTGACTCACATAAGTGCGATGACCGCTCACACTGTGCTCGTCGCGATGGCGCTGGCCTTGTCCGCGCTGTGCCCTGGCGGACCAGTTTTGGCGGGAGGGCTGATTCCGCTGCGCGCCGACAAGATTGTCGTCGATCCGTCGGCTCGCGCCCGACGCTGCATTTGCCCGCAGCCGTCGCGGCGGAACATTCTCGGATCGGAACGTCCATCACACCGTCCGGCGGGCATGGGGGCGGCCCTGAACGAGGCGCGCACCATCCGCGTCCTCGGCATCCGTGTCGAGTTCCCATTTGAAGAACCCGACGATCCGCTGACCACGGGGCGCGGCCGTTTCGACATGCGCGACACTGTGGCATTCCGCCAGGAGCACGGCCACAACCTCGACACATCTCCGCACGATCGTGCGTATTTCGCGGCGCATCTCCGCGCATTGGGAATCTATTGGAATGTCGTCTCCAACGGCATGCTGACGCTGGACAACACGGTGCTTCCCGTCGCAGCCGACAGCGCCTATCAAATGCCGGAGCCGATGGGCTACTACGGCACACAGGTCGTTGATGATTCGGTGGTCATTGTCGACCGCTTACGCCAATTTGTCGTCGATGCCGCGACGGCCGCTTCCGTTGATCCGTCCGTCATGCTCTCCGACTACGACGCCGTAATTTTCTTTCACGCCGGCGCTGACGGCCAATCCGATATCGCCGGCGACTCGCCGCACGATCTGTTCTCGGCCTTCCTGACGTTGGGTGAAACGCTGATGCTCAAAGGCGGCGCCGACTCGCTGTCGGAAGCGACCATCATGCCGGAGACCGAAATACAGGACAACCGCATCACCGTGCTCAACGGTGTGATGGCGCACGAATTCGGACACCAACTGGGGCTGGTCGATTTGTACAACACCAATTTCGCCGGCCCATTCGCGTTTGCGACACAGATCGGCAATTTCAGTCTGATGGACAACAACGGCGCCGATCTGGGCGTCGAGGCGACCATCGACGAACGCACCCGCATCATCTTCGGCGCCGTGCCGGTCTATCCCGATGCCTGGTCACGCGCCTACCTGGGCTTTGCCGCGGCCGAGACCGTCACCGACACAGCCAATGCCCGCGTGTGGCTCGCGCAGGGGATCGAGGAAGTCCCCGGCAACCGACACATGTGGCGCGTGCCGATTTCACAAACAGAGTATTATCTGATCGAAAACCGCCAAAACGACGTCGTCGGATCGGTCCCCTTGAACAATCAGGGCGACATTCGCATCATCTCGTACACCTCCGGCGCCGGGCTGCGTCTGGATTCAAACACCAATGTCGTTCTCGGTCCGGCCGACACGACCACCTTTCCCGGTCAGCCGCCGGTATTGACCAGCGAATTCGATTTCCTCCTGCCGGGAAGCGGCATCCTGATCTGGCACGTCGATGAAGGAGTCGCGGCGCTCGACTATGTCCCCGACGACGACATCGACAACAACTTTCTGGCCAATACCCTCCAGTGGGACCCCCAGCGCCTGTTCGTCCGGCTCATCGAGGCCAGCGGCCTGAGGCGACTCGGCAGCTCCGGTATCTTCTCCTTCTATACCGGCGGCGAGATCGATTACTGGCGCCAGGGAACGCAGACGGAGTTTTCCAAATCGTCGGTGCCGCGTGTCGGCAGCCATACCGGAGCCGTTCCCGACATCAGAATCCATGGCATCGGGATTTCGTCGCCCTCGATGCAATTCAGTGTCTCCAGTGCAACAAATCTCTCCGGGTTTCCTGTCTTCGCCGGAGAAGCGCATGGCGATCAGGCGGCGATCACGGTCACCGATTTGACGTTGTCAGCGGGACAATGGACGACGCCCCCCGATGGCATGCCGGAAATCTACGCGGCCAATGACGACTACATCCTCGGATGGGATTGGAGTGGGCAGCCGCTCAGCGACGTCGCCATCGTCGACACGACGTTCGACTTTGATACGTCCATCACCGAGCATTCAGTCTTCCCGGTCGCCATCGGTGAAGACGACGGCAGCGACTGGTTGTCGCCGCCGATGATTATGCCCGTTGAGGGCGAAGCGGCGTGGATGGCCGCCATCACGCGCAACGGCCGCGTGCATCGCTGGGAGATGATCGACCGTGACACTGATGGACTGTTTGATCTCTCGGAGGTCATCACGACATCGCGCGACCCGGTCGGCGCACCCATCATCTGGGACAACGCTGTTGTCGGTCCCAGCCGCATTTTGTTCGTGCCGTTGCAGGACGGGTCCTACGACCTGATCGGATTGCGCAGCACCTTCCACCAGTTCAACCTGACGGGCCGCGGCACGATTCGCGGCGCCGCCGGACGCAATCAGAACGAAGCGCGCGCCGTGTACCGTGACGGCGACGTCTGGCGCATCGGTAGCATCGGCGCGGGCGGACCGGTCGTTGATGTCACGGCCGACTCGCTGTTGATGCCGGTCTTGGGCGATCTGGATCGCCGTGACGATCCGGCGTCGCTCGAAGTGGTCGTCGCCGATGCCGGCGGACAACTCTTCGCGCTCGATCGCAATCTCGACCCGCTGGCGGGGTTTCCACAAGTCTTGCATTACCATCCGATCGCGCCGCCGATTTTAGCCGACATGGACCGCGATGGATACCTCGACATCATCGTTCTGGGCGACGACGGCATGACGTATGCCTATGCACACAATGGCGCCCTGGTCCCGAATTTCCCCATGCCGACCGGATTACCCTATCGGCCCGAGTTAGAATCGGTTTCACCGTTGGCGGTTGATTTTGGCGTCGAAGGATTCCTGTCGACCGTGACCGGAGGAGCCGAACGCCTGCTGTACAGTCGCGACGCTACGGGAGCCGAAACAGAGGGGATGCCGCGCGCCTTGGGAAACAGAGTGACCGGTTCAGCCGCCTGGGCGCAGAACACTGCAATAGATCAGTCCGGTGTTTTTGTGCGCTGTGCGGATGGGTTCCTCTACGGGTTTGCGGCGCCGACGCCGGGGCCATCGCCGTCGACGGCGACCTGGCCGATGTCGCGGCGCGACGCGCGCGCTGCCGCGACCGTCGATACCGATGATCTCGGGCCCATCGATTTGCCCGCCGGTTTCTTCCTGGAGGAACGCGCCTTCGTCTATCCCAATCCCGCGCGCGATGAGGCCATTGTGCGCTACTGGCTCGGCGACGATGCCCGGGTGACTATTTCGATCTACGACCTGGCGGGCAATCGCGTCAATGAGTGGAGCGGCAGCGGTTCCGGCGGCGTCTACAACGAATGGACCTGGGAATGTGCCGACGCCGCATCCGGAGTCTACTTCGCCCGATTGGAGGTCACGCCCAAAAACGGCGGCGCGGCCGAACAGGTGCTCTGCAAGTTGTCGGTGATCCAATAGTATGCAATGACAGGGGGCCGATCGAACGTGATGACAATGAGGAGGACATACGTGGGACATCGATTCTTTGTACGGCAACGCAGACTGATCATCGGCACGGCATGCGCCATCGGCATCATGCCCTGGGCCGACGGACACGGCGCGGCCGACGAGTCATCGGGAATCATGCTCGATGCGCTCGCCCCGCGCGTCACCATCAGGGACATGTTCGTCAATGGCCTGCCGTCCGACTCCGAACTGGCGGACGGTGGATTGCCCATGTATGCACAGGACGATCTCGGGCTGGGTGACGACGACGAAGCGATCGACGTCTTCGCCGTCCGGAAGAAATCCCCGCGCCGCGCCTTCCTGCAATCGTTCCTCATCCCCGGCTGGGGACAGTGGTACACCGGCAACCGCTGGAAACCATTCCTGTTTCTCGGACTGGAAGTCGCCGGCTGGTACGGCGTCAGCCACTTCCATGCCAACGGCAACGACATCGAAACCGAATACAAAGCGTTCGCCGATGAGCATTGGGACGACGAAAAGTATCTGTTCGGGCTCTACGAAGTCTATTATGACAACAATCCGTCCGTGATCGACCCCGACGATTCTCTCGATTATTACATGGATACGATCACCTACACCTTTGTCGATGAGGTCGGCGGCGACAGCGTGCTCATCAGCCAGGTATTCTCACACCACGCGTTCTTTAAGTCCGACGGCAGCAGTGTCGAGGAAGACGAGTACTACGAAAACATCGGCAAGTACCACCAATTTAACTTCGGGTGGGACGACTACCCGGACATCGGCGAGCCGGGATTCCCGGATGACTGGCAGGTGGACACCAGCGAAGTCCGCTACGAAAGTCCCAATCGCAAGGCCTACACGCAGCGTCGCGCCGATGCCAACCGCGAATTCGAAAAAGCGTCGAAATTTCTCATCGCCGTCGTGGGCAACCACCTCGTAGCGGGCATCGAGGCCGCGCTGTCGGCCCGACGGTACAACAGAACTGCCGACCATTTCGGCAGTCGGTTGGAGCCGAAGATGCGTTTGGTACGGTCGCCCGCGGACGGAAACTTCTACCCAAAATTCATTGTGACCTATAAATTCTGAGAGTGGGTATGCCGATCGCTCAGCGGACAAATCGCACCATAGCCGGAGTCTTGTGTGCCGTCCTCACTTTGGTCGTGTGCGGCCCGGCTTGGGCTGCCGGTACCAAGGAAGGGATTCGGGCGTCGGAGCCGCTCAGCGTCGCGCAATGGATGATGCAGATCCCCTCGGCCGACCGTTGGGCGCCCTCAGAACGCATGTGGGCGCAGAGCTTCGGAGAATTCGATGACGACTCCGACCGTGATGTCGTCAGCGTCTCCCGCGCCGTGCTCTATTCGGCGGTCCTTCCCGGGGCCGGGCAGTGGTATGTCGGCAGCAAACGGCGCGCGTCGATATTTCTGGCGACCGACGCTCTCGCGTGGACCATGTTCGGTTACTTCAAGACGGTCGAGGGCATCAAGGAGCGCGATCACCGGCGTCTGGCGCAGGTCCATGCGGGCGTCGATCCCTCCGGCAAAGACGACGAGTTCTACCGCACCATTACGTTTCATGCATCCCGCGATGAATTCAACGTCGATCGGGCGCCGTATCAGGATGCGCTGCCCACGACCGACGCATGGGATTGGCACTGGGACTCGGCGGAATCGATGAACCAGTACCGCACGTTGCGCAACCAAAGCAACGAGGCGAACAATCGCGCCACGTTTTCGCTCGGCGCGGCTCTGGTCACGCGCGTCGCCGCGGCGCTCGACGCCTGGCGTCTGGCGCGCAATGTCAACCGTCAGGCACGGATGGAACTCGGCTGGAAACTGCATGTCAAACCCAAGCCCAGTCTCGACGATCCCAGTCTCATCGTTCTGATCGGTCGAAAATTCTAAAGGCAGTTTCATAACCCGGAGATGCGGCGGCACCCGCCCTCGGGTGACGCCTCTTTTCGCCACGCGGGAGCACGCGGCAGGCACATACGAGTGCGGCGATACAGGGTTATGCAACTGTCTCCAATCTGTTCCGTCTGCGCTGTTCACTCCTGCGTCTCTCATCCTCCGACACTCAATACGTGATTTTCCCGGTTGCCAATCGGGCCGGCGGCAATTCACTTGGGGTGTCATGCCGCACCATCGGACCATCGCCGTCATGAGTTCGGCCTGCCTGATCGCCGCATGGGGGATGCTGTTGCACGGCTGCGCGACGACGGCGCCCGGTCAGGCCGGCGGCATCGGACCGCGCACCCAGTTGGCCGTGGTGACGATTATCGATGAACAGTACATACGTTCGCTCGCCGGCAGTGCCTCAACCGTCGGTAACGACTTAAGTCCGGACATGCGCCCGGTCTCGGTCGCGCCACACACCGACGGCGGCGCCGTGGTGTTAGATGCCGATGGACGCCTGCTGGTGGACATCCGCGATTCGGCATCCGCGCGCTCGACCGGCACTCCACTGCGGATCTCACCCGCGCAGAGTCGTGAGCCGGTCTGTGCGCGCATCGATGCGTTGGGTCATCTGTATCTCTGCGATGCCGCCGACCGCCGCATTCTGATCTTCGACTCACAACTGCGCCCCCTCGAACGCATGCCGGAACTTCCGTTCGATGCCCTCGGTCTGGCCGCTGGCCGTCTCGGCGGGCTGGCGCTGGGGCCGACGGGGGAGATGTACATCGCCGATCAGACCAATGGGCGCGTGTATGAACTGGATGCCGCCGGCGGCTTCGTCCGCACCCTCGGCGACGGCGAGCAATTGTGGGCGCGACTGCAGCGTCCGATCGGTCTGGCCGTCGGCCGACAGGATCGCGCCGTGTACGTCTGCGACGCCGCCCTGGGATGTATCGTTGTCTTCGAGTCGGATGGTTCGCCGCGCGCCGTGTTGGGGGGCGGTCACCTTAAGGAGCCGGTCGCCGTGACGATCGACGCGCGCGGCCGGTGCATCGTCGCCGACCGCAAGGCCATGACACTGGTTGTGCTCTCGCGTCATGGCGAGTTGGAGCGCACAATTGACGGCGCCGATCTGGATGTGTCCCCGTTCGGCGGCCCGACCGACGTTGTTCTGAGCGATTCGACCCTGTGGATTGCCGACCCGCCGACCGGACGCGTGCTGCAGGTCCGGCTGCGCGAACCGACCGGCGATTGAGACGCCGATGCAATTCATTCCCCGACGTCTGCGTGCACCGTTCTGGCGATGTCTTGTGCTGACGGTTGCCGCCTGCGCCGCCTCGTCGGCGGTGCGCGCTGCGATCGTGGACGACTCCGTGACGATTCACGGCAATGGCACCAGCGGCCCCTATTTGCTCAGCGGCTATTTCATCCTCGTCGGCAGCGACACAGTCCGGTCCGCCGATTCGATTCTGTCGCGCGATCGCGACTACGCCATCGACTACAATGCCGGCCGCATCACATTCGACCATCCCGTCAACGACACCGACTCGCTGCGGGTCGTGTTCCGGCGTCTGACATGGCGTGTCCCCACGCGGGTGCAGCTAAAACCGGACGAGCACAACGGCGCCGGAAACGTGCCGGTCAGCGCCGCACTCGCCTCCGCTTCCGATGTGCAATGGGCGGATCCTCCCGCTGCACGGCGAGCCGACAATCCGGCCGTACCGGGGGTGTCCCACATTGAGTGGGAGGGCTCCAAGTCGTTTGCCCTCAGCGCCGGAAGCAGCAATAACAACGGCATCCGGCAGGGACTTGAGCTCGCTGTCCGCGGTCAATTGACGCCCGGACTGCAATTGCGCGCCGGGCTCAGCGACCGCACGACCAGCGCGATCGGCCGATCCGGAACGAGCCGACGCGACACGCGCCTGGATGACCTGGAACAAATCTTCGTGGAAGCCCAATCGGAGCGATTCGAAGGGCGTTGGGGGGAACTGTCGTTACCGAGCCGCAACAACGGCCCCGGCGCCGGGCAACGTCGCGCGTCCGGCTTGCGCGCGTCGTACACGCCCGATTCGCATCGCATCGGCGGATACATCGCGCAGGCCCACGGTCGCCGCTCTGAGCACCGTCTCGCTTTGCGTTCCGGCGAATCGGGACCGTACCCTCTCTCCAGCCAGGTGTTCACTGGGCCCATCATCTCCGGCAGCGTCGTCGCGTGGCTCGATGGACGACGGCTGACCGAGGGACCCGGTGCAGACTTTGTCGTCGATCCGGAACGCGGCACACTCTCATTTTCACCGTTATTGGCCATCCGGTCGACTTCGATCGCGCTCGTCGAGTACGAGCAGGCGCTCGATGAGTATCAACGATTGCTGTCGGCGGCTGCCTGGGATTGGGAGGCGGGACGCAACCGACACTCACTTTCTGTTGCCTGGGAGGCGGAGAATGGCTCGCGCCCGCTGTTCGGTACGCTGAGCGATGCCGAGCGCCGAATGCTGGCCGAGAATCCCTCAGGCACCGTCACCAGCTCCGCCGCGCGCAACGTCGGCGCCAACGACGGCGACTACCGACTCGATGTGTCCGCCGGCGATTCGGTGTTCGTCTATGTCGGTCCCGAAAACGGCGACTGGACCGTTCAGTTCGAACGCGTCGGTCAGGGGACAGGACGGTATCGGCATGTTATCGGCGAAGTCTTTGAGTATGTCGGTCCCGGAGCGGGCTGGTACGAACCGACTGCGACTCGCTCCGCCCCGACCGGTCTGCTGCGTCTGGACGAATCGCTGTCCCTCTCCCTGAAGCAATGGGGTGCGGTTGCCTTCGATTGGCGCGGGGACGCGTTCGATCCGAATCGGTTCGCATCCGGCAACACGCAGTTTCGTTCCGATCATCGCCTCGCATGGACAGGAGGCGACACGCTCGGCCGATTTGGTGTTGCCGCCGAATGGCGGCATCGCGCCGATCACGCCGACGATGCCGAGTACACCGCCGGGGAGGCGCTGCGCCAGTCATCGGTCTGGCGGCTCGATCCGATGATCGGCCGCGCCGCCGGCGACGAGTATTCCGCCTCAACGACGATTCCGGTCGGGAAGCCGCTGCGTCTGGCCGGTGGCGGCGGACTTCTTGAGGGGCGAACAGTCGACGGCTGGCGCAGTTTTTTCAATCCACAACTCACACTCGGTACGGCGGTGACCGCCGACTATTCGGTTTCCGAGCGCCATCTCAGTGTGTCCAATCAGCAGCCGTCGGCTGACTGGGGACGCGATCAGCAGGCCGTGCTCAACCTGCGTCCCTCGGTCGCGCGCATCGAAGCCGGGTGGAAACAGCAGGATTACCGGACCGGCCGACAGCTCATGTTCCCCGGAGCCGACTACAGCGCGGCGCAGTGGGTCTCGCTGGCGCGCTGGGGAATCACCGCGACACGTCACTGGGACAAGACGCTCGACACCGTCGACGCATCCCCGCACTATGGCCGCGAGTGGCGCCTCAGTATGCCGCTGAACGTACTCGGCGCGGCCGCCGGAAGCGATCTGTCCGTCGCGCGCGGTTCCGAACAGAGTGGTGGGGAAGATGCGACGCCGTATTACCGCGGACGCATCCTGGGCCGATGGTCCGTGGCCGGCAATGCCGACATCCAAACCGACCTCGAGCTCAATCGCGGACGGGTCGGCACACAGCGCGAGGTGTTCATTCCCACGCGCCGGGGCGCAGGCGAGTACCGGCTCGAGCGCGGCGAATACATCCCCGATCCCAATGGCGATTACCGTCGTCTCATTGTCGAGGAGGAATCACAAACGCGGCGCGCCTATGAAAGCCGCCGCCGCTGGTCGGCGAATTGGCGCCCGCGAATCGGCACGGTCCGCCTCGATCTGCGCGCGCTCCGCGAAATCAACGCCCGCTACGCACCCAATCAGTTTCGTCCCGATGTCTGGCTGCTCCCGTGGCAGGAGATGTCCGACGCGGTCTTGCCCGGCGGATTCCGCTCGACGCTCGATCATCACGCGGTCACAGTCTATCCGGATGCGGCCAGTCAAATCGAGTGGCGGTTGTTGCGCGATCTGCGCACGACCGTCGCCGGCCCATCGGACAACGGGCCCGGATCACGAAGCCGCCGCACGACCGCGCAACTGGGTATGCGACGGCAGCTCGACCGCGCCTGGTACGCCGCGGGGCGAATAGAACTTGATAACACCCGTCGCTCCGGAAACGCCGGCCTCACGATCGATGCCGATGCCACGACCTTCGCGGCATCGCTCGGCTTGAAGCCCTCATTCTCATCCGCTCTCTCGATTGAAGGACGGCGACGGCTCGACAGCGACCATCACACAGAATCCGCAACCGGTTTGTGGGGCGTCATCCCCGAGGCGCGGCTGCGGTTTGGTCCATTCTCTGCGAATGCCATCGCCGATCTCACATGGGTCCGGGCGCGATCGGGCGACGCTCCCCTCTCGGCGCTGTTGGCACAGGGGCGTCCGTATGGATTTTCCGTAACGCACAATTGGGATGTTCGCTGCGAACTCCCGAAACGAGTAACGCTAAAATTGAAGGTCTACGGTGATCACCGTCCCCGCGATGCCGACCGCTGGGGCATGATGGTGGAATCAATCGCGCGCTTTTGAGCACCGGTGCCCGACTGAATGGCGGATGGCCGATGAAAGCAGTGTCGCAACATATTGTGGTGTTAGCTATTACAGCCGTCGTATCAACTGTTACTTTGATCGTGAACCCGGCGTTTGCCGGTACGATCTCCTCACGGCGAGCGTCGATTCACGACACGATGCGCGTGACAGAGATTCGATTGCTGTGGGATCGACCTGTGCATGAGTCCGTGCGGGATGACATCTCGGAGCTTGCGAGCGAAAGGATTCGTAAGCCGTTAACGAATGATGGCTTATCGGATCTCCTTCACGCAATCCTTTCATCACTCACTGACCGAGGATACCGTCGCGCTGCAATTGTCCCCCACGACTTTGTCGAGACAGGCGACGCGTTTGAGTTCTCCATGTCAATCAACCCGGGATCGATTCACACGATTGCCGCGTGGCGATTCAGCGGCTTGAACCGAACCGATACGACCTGGCTGGCGAAGGTGCTCGACCTGCCGTGTGGCGTGACATGGAGCAACTCCCTGCGCTCGCAAATCGAACGACGCATCCACCGCATCTCGCATCTGTATCTGTCCGGCGAGCCGGGAGTCATCGGCGACAGCGACGACACCTGCATCACCATCGAGCTTCCATTTGCCGAACGTGCGACGGCGCTGGCCGACGGCGCGCTCTCGCTCGGCAGTGGTTCGGCCAGTCAAGACCTCAATGGCAAACTCTCGCTTGAGATGCTGGGTCTTTTTGGGCGCGATCGTTCACTGGGACTCAACTATGAACATCCGCGGCCCGAGGAATCACTGTTGCGCTTCCGATTCTCCGAGCGCGGCATCTTCGGCTCACCCTGGTCATGGCGTCTGGCCCTTGAACAGCTCGACCGGCTTGATCACCGCCGCAGTATCGAACTGGGCGCCTCATACGGCGGAGTCGCCATGGACGGGTGGCGCATCGAAGGCGTCGGACGACTCGCCCAGATTACACCGGGGCGCACGGGTATCCGCGCGACCCGGACACAGGAAGCGACCTTCGGTTTGTCCAATCGTCCCGACCAGCGACTGCCGCTGATTTACGTCAGTCCCGGACTGTACGTCAGTGCTCATGCCACCTGGTCGCATGCCCGGAGCGGTTTGGGTGCCGGGACCCTCGATGAGCCGCAGTCGATCGCGCGGCTGCGCACCGATCTGCGGGCCGCCCAGGTCATCGCGCTCAATCGGAGATGGCGCCTGCGATTCGACGGCGTTGGCCGTTGGTGGCCCAGACACGAACAACTCGTTGCCGGCGACGAATGGTATCTTGGCGGCGAGGGATGGCTGCAGGGCTACAGCGACCGTGATGTCGTGGCCGCATCCGGTTGGGTGCTGGTCTCCGAGTTGATGTGCGACCTCGCGCGTGAGGTGGCCGCGGCCGCCTTCGCGGAGACGGGACTCCTGACCGGGTTCGCCGCACCGGACGGCAGGACCGTGCGCCCATCCTCCTATGGAATCGCGATCATGCTGCATTCGCGACAACGGTACGGTCGGCTCCAGGTCGCCTGGCGCGATGGCGCTGCCTGGGGCGACGGGCTCATCCGCTTGAATGTGTCCCACGGCTGGTGACAATGCCGACAGCCGATGCACGAATGTCACCCCGCAATACGGCAGCGGCCTGGTGGTCGCTCATTCGCGGCGGCAATGTCCTGATGGCGGGTGCGGCTTCACTGTTGGGTCTGGTTCTGGCTGCCCCCAATGACATTTGGCCCCAATCGCTCCCCGCCGTTCTCCCTCCCATGCTGATTTGTGCAGCAGGGTACATCGACAATGACATTTGCGATCGGGCCATCGACCGGCACATCAAGCCCGCGCGCGCGATTGTCAGTGGTCGTGTTCGGTTGTCCGCTGCACGCGCTGCAGCCGGAGCATTTACGATGGCCGGAGTGCTGTTGGCGTCGGTCGGAGGTTGGCCGGCGTTGGTCGCAGTGCTAGTCGTCGTCGCCTGCATCGCTTGGTACAATCGCGCGCTGTCGGCTCGGCCGCTCATCGGAAATGTGGCCGTTGCCGCCATCGGCGCATTCCCGATTATTTATGGCGCGCTGCATGCGCCCCTCATCCATTCCCTGTCGAGGAATGCGGTCCTGTTGGCGGCCCTGACGGCGTTTTGGCTGCATTGGGGGCGTGAGATTCTCAAAGATGTCGTCGATGTCGACGGCGACCGCGTCGTCGGACGGCGCACATTGCCGATCGTGCTGTCCCCCGATTCGGCAACCCGCCTCGCCGGGTTGCCGCTGTTGCTCGGCGCCGTGTCGGCGCTCTGGCTCGGGCTCGGCACGATTATGGCTCCGATTTATCTCTTCGGAGTCTGCGTCACGGTGATTCCGGCGGTATTGCTGGGCGCGGCGCAGTGTGCCTTGAATCCGTCCACGGCCACAGCGTCGCGCTGGGTGGCCGGCGCGAAACTCTCGCTGGCCGGAGGCCTGATCTGGATGTTTTTGGGCGCAACCTGAACGGATGGCCGGCGCTTCGAATCGCTTCGTTGACGCGCAGTATCGCATTCTCTTTCTTCAGCTTCCATGAGCGCCACTCTCCGAGCCGGATGGCCCCTCGCGGTCCTGACTCTCCTCGCCGGCACCCTGCTGTCTGGCGGCTGGCACGCACACGGTCAGAACGAAGACGTGGTCCGCGTGTTCTCTTCGCATGGACGAGTGAGTGTGGGAGATACCGTCGATATCACCATCGAAGCCGGCATTTCGCTGCTCCCCAAGGACGCCGTGTTCGTCGGCGCGGAAGTCTGGCCCGACGCTCACTGGAAACGTGGCGGACAGTCGGTCAGTACTGCCTATCTCCGTGCCATGCGAATGACCAAGTCCTGGACTTTCCGGCTGGTCGCGCAAAGCCCCGGGCTCACCCGCATGCGGCCGGTCGTCTATTACCGGCAGGAAGGCGCGGCGGCGGATCAGCCCCGCGATTCCATCGTGGCCGAATACCTGCGCGTCTCGATCGTCGAACGACCGTCCGGGGGCATCATCCCGTGGATGGCAGTCGGATTCGCAGCACTCATCCTCGCTGCAGCGGTCGGAGTGCTGGCCATGCGCAATCGCCGGGCCCGGACTCGGTCAAAGACCATCCTGACACCGCTGGAGGAGACGCGGCAAATGCTGACAACCGCCGCCGCCAACAGACGCGAAGACCGTGGCCCCCGATACATCGAAGACCTCGAACGAATCATCCTCGGGTATCTCTCGCGCCGTCTGGGGCACACAGTGACATCGGCCACGGCCTCGGATGTCGCCCGTTTGCTCTCAACAACCATCCGGGATCCGGCGCTGACGGCGCAACTCACCGCGCACCTGAAGCGATGCGGAGAACTCCGCTTCAGAGGCGCGCCTGTCGATCTGAATGAGATGGTCGACTTGGAGGAGCAGATCAGGGCCCTGTTGGAACAGCTCGATGCGGCCTGGGTATCATCTGGACCGACCCATGGTCCGTCCTGAGGGCCGGTTTCGTGCGTCACAACACACAGTAACAACCGAGGGTACTGCATGCATCCTGAGATCGAGAAGATTCAACGGGACGTCGAAGGGCAAAGCGCCTTCTGTCGGACGCTCAAGGACGCCATCGGGCAGGTCATTGTCGGCCAGAATCACCTGATCGACCGGCTGCTGATCGCGCTGCTGGCCGATGGTCACATTCTGCTGGAGGGGGTCCCCGGTCTGGCGAAAACACTGTCGGTTCGCACGCTGGCCGATGCCATCCGCGCCGACTTTCGCCGATTGCAATTCACCCCCGATCTGCTGCCCGCCGATTTGCTCGGCACCATGGTCTACCACCCCAACACCGGTGAATTCTCAGCGCGCAAAGGCCCGATCTTCGCCAACATCATCCTCGCCGATGAGATCAACCGCGCCCCGGCAAAAGTTCAGAGCGCCCTGTTGGAAGCGATGCAGGAACGGCAGGTGACGATTTCATCCAGCAGTTACCCGCTGCCGTCACCGTTTCTGGTATTGGCCACCCAAAACCCGATCGAGCAGGAAGGGACCTACCCCCTCCCCGAGGCGCAGGTCGACCGGTTCATGCTGAAGGTGATCGTCGGATACCCGTCGCGCGACGAAGAGCGCGCCATCATGGATCGCATGACCGGGGAACAGCTTCCGAAGGTCCGGCCGGTGGTCACGCCCGAAGAGATCATCGCCGCGCGCGCCGTCGTGCGACGCATCTACATCGACGACAAGGTGAAGGACTACATCGTCAACATCGTCCATGCCTCACGCAAGCCGGAAGCATACGGTCTCGACCTCACCGGGCTGATTGCCTACGGTGCGTCTCCGCGTGCGTCGATCTATCTGAATCTCGCCGCGCGCGCGCATGCCTTCGTCTCCGGACGCGCGTTCGTCACGCCCGAGGACATCAAGTCGGTCGGGCCGGACGTGTTGCGCCATCGCGTGATCGTCACCTACGAAGCCGAAGCCGAACAGGTGACATCCGCAACCGTCGTGCAGCGCTTGTTCGATCATGTCGAAGTGCCATAGGAAGTATCGGCCAGGATCGTGGATTTGATCGGATGATCGACTCTGTCAATCAAAAACCGGGAGGGCGAGGCTTCCGCCGAGCCTGTTCTTGAACCCATGAAGCCCGTTGGCTGGAACCAACCCCGCAAGCGGCCGGCGCACGGCGTGATTCATTCATCCGCCAAACCGACGGTTGTCTTCCTGACGGTTTGCACACGAGGCCGCGCAAAGTGGCTCGCAGACGACCAGGTTCACGATCACGTGCTCACGGCATGGGGCAGTGCGAGTGGCTGGCGCGTGGGACGGTACGTGTTGATGCCCGATCACGTTCACCTGTTCGCAGGATGGGTTGGCGGGAGGTGGACTCTGGAACAATGGACCAGATACTGGAAGGCCATATTCTCGAGAATTCATCGCAATCCCGATCATCGTTGGCAGACCGATCACTGGGACACGCGCATGAAGAGCCGCAATCAGTTTGAAGCGAAGTGGGAGTACGTCAGGAATAATCCGGTCCGCCACAATCTGATAGCACGGGCAGAAGAGTGGCCGTATAGCGGCATCGTGTGCGAGTTCGGACCGTGGTGAAAAGGCAGGCTCGGCAGAAGCCTCGCCCTCCCATGCGCAATCCATCGTCTATGTGTTACATTTGCATCCGACAGTTATTGGAGTCTCTCGATGTTACTTTGAGTCACGTTGCCTGAGGAGGAGAGGGAGAGGCACCCCCGCCTGAATCATGAATCGACATCCAACCATCGACCGGGAGGGCGGGGCTTCTGCCGAGCCTGCCCCACGAACCGCAATCACGCACGATCGGGAGGGCGAGGCTTCTGCCGAGCCTGCCCCACGAACCGCTATCGCGCACGATCGGGAGGGCGAGGCTTCTGCCGAGCCTGCCCCACGAACCGCAATCACGCACGATCGGGAGGGCGGGGCTTTCGCCGAGCCGGTCTTATGATTGGGAGACAAGACGACACTCGGGAGGGCGGGGCTTCTGCCGAGCCCGCCTTTCAATTGTCCGGTCGATAGCCATGCTCCCCAAGGAACTCATCGCCCAAATCCGACGGATCGAGATTCACACCAATCGTTTGGTCAACGATTTGTTCGGCGGCGAATACCATTCGGTCTTCAAGGGGCAGGGCATGGAATTCGAAGAAGTGCGCGAATACCTCCCCGGCGATGATGTCCGCCTCATCGACTGGAATGTCACCGCGCGCACGGGCACGCCCTTCATCAAGAAGTTCCGCGAGGAACGCGAGCTGCTGGTCATGCTGCTGGTCGATTTGTCGGCGTCCGGACGTTTCGGCACAATCAACCGTGCCAAAAACCAGGTGGCCGCCGAGACGGCGGCCGTCCTCGCGTTCTCCGCGATCAAGAACAACGACAAAGTCGGGATGATCGTGTTCACCGATCAAATCGAACTCTACATTCCGCCGAAGAAGGGCCGGTCGCACGTCCTGCGCCTGATTCGCGAGATTCTCTATTTCGAGCCGCAGGGAAGGGGGACTAATCTCACGGCCGCGCTGGAGTTCTTCGGACGCGTGACCCACCGCAAGTCGGTCGCCTTCCTGATTTCCGATTTTTTCGATGCCCACTATGAGCACCGGCTGATGGTGGCGCACCAACGCCACGATGTCATCGCGGTCGTTGTCGAAGACCCGCGCGAGCGCACCTGGGCCGATGTCGGGCTGATCGAGTTGGAAGACTTCGAAACCGGACGGCGTACCGTCGTCGATACGGCCGACCGCGCCGCGCGGATGGCCTTCGAGAACCAGGTCAACATGCGCGCCGCGCGCCGCCGCAAGCTCTTCGATTCGATCCGGCTCGACAATGTGGCGCTGTCGACCGACAGGCCGATAGCCGACGGATTGATCGCATTCTTCCGCCGCCGGGAACGGCGGCGTCGATAGGAAAGGCGGTCGCAATGCTGGGCACTCAAGAGTTGCTGCTCATCCTGGGCGCCGGAATCCTGCTCTTCGGAGCCAAACGCATTCCGGAGATCGCGCGCGGGCTGGGACGCAGCGTCCACGAATTCAAAAAGGGACTGCGCGAAGAGCCGGCGGAGGGGGACAAAGAGCGGAAGGTCGATCAGGAGGACCGCAAGGAACCGCAACCGTGACGTCTTCGGGCATGGGACATCCGCGGCGACGCGGATCCATTGGAGTCAAGCGTATCTCGACGAAACGGGGGCTTCCCCCGGGCTCGGCGGTCTATGTCGGTGAGAAGACCGATGCGCCGATCACCGTCTCGGTCATCGACTACGATGCCGACAACCTGCAGGAGCGCACCGAGATCGCAGCCGATCGGCCGGCAGCGTCGCGCGCGCCTGGAAACGTCACGTGGATCAACTGCGACGGGATCCACGATCCCGCGCTGATCACCCGCATCGGCGAATCGTTCGGCCTGCATCCGCTGGTGATCGAAGACATCCTCAACACCGATCAACGACCCAAGATCGACATCTCCGAGCACTATGTCTTTGTCGTCGTCAAAATGCTCTACCCGGCGCCCGACGACGGGCTGACGGTCGAGCAGGTGAGTCTCGTCTTCGGGGAGGGGTTTCTCCTGTCGTTCCAGGAACGGGCGGGCGATGTGTTCGATCCCGTGCGCAAGCGCCTGCGCGAGGGACCGCGCCGCCGATTCATCCACTCCGACTACCTCGCCTACGCGCTGATTGACGCCATCGTCGATGGTTATTTCCTCGTGCTGGAACAGATCGGCGATCGCGTCGAGTCGATCGAGCACAAGCTCGTTGCGCATCCGACCGCCGAGGACCTGGAAACCATCCACCGCCTCAAACGCGAGCTGGTGGTCCTGCGCAAACCGATCTGGCCGCTGCGCGAAGTCATCGGCGGCATGAGCCGCTCCGAGACGCCGCTGATCGATTCCGCCACCGGCGTCTACATTCGCGATCTCTATGAGCACGCCGTGCAGGTGCTCGATACGGTCGAGACCTACCGCGATATGGTATCGGGTCTGCTCGATGTCTACCTGACCAGCGTCAGCAACCGCATGAACGAGGTGATGAAGGTCCTCACCGTCATAGCGACCATCTTCATTCCGCTGACCTTCCTGGCGGGAGTCTACGGGATGAATTTTTCTCCTGAGGTCGGCGGCCTGAACATGCCGGAATTGCGCTGGCCGTATGGCTACGTAACTTTCTGGGGCGCATCCCTGGCACTGGGCATCGGACTGTTGGTCTTCTTCCGCCGCAAGGGATGGCTGTGATGGACGGCAATCGCACACGCACACGCGGCGTGTGTATAATCCCGTGAGGCCCTCGACAGCTCAATCTGCCGACCGGGTCTCGTTTTGTCGTATGCACCAGACCCTGAGAATGAAACCGTGTCGGCTGCCAATGGCGCTATCCCTGATGGTCGCCGTCCTCGGCCCCGCCGGCGGGGCCGCCGCAGACGCCGATCCGGTCGTCACCCTGTCGATCAGCCGCACCGAGGGCACTGTCGGCGACCAAATCGACCTGACCCTCAAAGTCCGCTATGATCCCGCGCTGCGCATCGTCTCCGTACCGACCGGCCCGTCGCTGGGCGGACTCGATGTGCTGCGCGATTCGCTGGTCTCCGAGGACCGGCTCGCAGACAGCAGCAAGCTCTACGAACGCCGCTGGCGGTTGGCGGCATTCGCCCTCGACACGTTCTGGATTCCGGCGTTGGCCGGAGAACTGGTCGACTCGTCGGGGCAGCGCCATCCGTGGCGTTCCGATTCGCTGCAAGTCGTTATTCACAGTGTGCTGCCTGCCGAAGCCAATCCCGACTCACTTGATATCAGCGGACTAAAGGGTCCCTATGAGGCGCCGGTCCCGATCAGCGCCTGGTGGTATGCCCTCGGCGGATTGCTCCTGACGGCGATGATGGCGTGGCTGGTGTGGCGCAAACTCAGGCGCCGCCCGTCGGAGGCAGATCAACCTGCCGCGCCGCCATGGGAGATCGCGTTTTCCCAATTGAAGGCGTTGCGCACCGGTGTCGACCCCGACGACGACGGTGGGCGCATTTGGTACTTTGGACTCTCCGAAATCCTGCGCCGATATATCGATGCGCGCTACGGCTGGAACACGATCGACCAAACGACGACCGAGATCGCGCGACGTCTCCCCGTGGCCCCCTTCAATGGTCAGCATCGCGAACGCGTCCAGGAATTCCTGCGCCACGCCGACCTGATTCGCTACGCGCGCACCCCCGCCCAACGCGGGCGACCCGAAATCGATTGGGAATGGATGCGCGAGTTTGTCGAGTACACGCGACCGCGAGCGGCCGCTGAGACGACTGTTTCCGGGGCCTCAAGCGAAGGGCAATCGGATGCGACCACCGATCAGCCGAGAGGGGGACCGGCGTGATCGGCATCGACCGCTTTGCCAGTCCCTGGTTTCTCACCGGCGGCGTCATCGTGCTGTTTCTGATCTGGTGGGAATGGCGAGCGTGGCGGCATCGCCCCGCGGCGGCATTCTCCGATCTCGGTCTGATCGAAGGCACGCGTCCGTCGCTGCGCGCACGACTGCGACCGTTGCCGTCGGTGTTGCGCGTCCTCGTCCTGCTGCTGCTCGTGGTGGCTCTGGCCCGGCCGCAGTCGGGGACCGCATCCCGTGAAATCACCTCCGAAGGGGTCGATATCGTGCTGGCGCTGGATGTCTCCGGCTCGATGAAGGCCGAAGATTTCCAGCCGCACAACCGTCTGCACGTGGCCAAAGAGGTCATTCGCGATTTCGTCGAGAATCGCGCCAACGACCGCATCGGATTGGTCGTGTTCGCGGCACAGGCATTCACGCAGTGCCCGTTGACCCTCGACTATGAGGTCCTGCTCAGCTTCCTCGATCAGATCGATTTCGGCATGATCGAGGACGGCACCGCGATCGGCACCGGCTTGGCGACCGCGGTCGCCCGCCTGCGCGATTCGGATGCCAAGAGCCGCATCATTATTCTGCTGACCGATGGGGTCAACAATCGCGGACAGATCGATCCGGTGACCGCCGCCGAAGTGGCCAAAGCGTTGAATGTGAAAGTGTACACCATCGGCGCGGGCAAACCCGGCTCGGCGCGATATCCCGTAGATGATCCGGTCTTCGGCAAACGCTATGTCACATTGCCGAACGAACTCGATGAGGACGTGCTGCAACAGATCGCCGACGCGACCGGCGGCAAGTACTATCGCGCACACTCCGAGCAGATGCTCGAGCGGGTCTATCAGGAGATCAGCACGCTGGAGAAAACCGAAGTGAAGATCAAGGAGTATATCCAGTATCATGACCTCTTCAGCCGGTTCGCCCTCGCGGCGCTGGCGGCCGCGTTCGTGGGAATCGTTCTGGGAGGAACCTGGCTGGGGTCGTTGCCGTAGCATGGATAGATGATCCGATGAGATTCGCCGCACAACATTGGCTGTGGGGTCTGATGGCCGTCCCGATCCTCGCTGTCATCCTGGCGTGGGCGTGGCGTATGCGCCGGCGTCTGGCGGCTCGGTTCGCCGAGAAAGCGCTCTGGACGCGCCTGGCGCCCGATGTCAATTACGCCGTCCGTGGCTGGAAGCTGACCTGCGGGCTGTTGGCGATTGCCCTGATGATCTTCGCCGTCGCCTCTCCGCAGTGGGGGGCCAGCGCGGTGATGTTGCAACGACGTGGTCTGGATATTGTCGTGGCGCTCGATGTCTCCCGTTCGATGCTCGCCTCCGATGTCAAGCCGAATCGTCTGGATCGGGCCAAACGCGAAATCGTCGAAATCTTCAATCGCCTTTCCGGAGATCGCATCGGGCTGGTCGTGTTCGCCGGCGACGCCTATGTCCAATTTCCGTTGACCATCGACGCCGCCGCGGCGCGCATGCTGCTGGACGCGGTCGACTCGCGGTCGGCCGGACGTCCCGGCACCATCCTGGATGTCGCCATCCGCAAGGCGGTCGCAATGTTTGAAACCGATGAACGCAAGTTCAAGGTGCTCGTGCTGATTTCCGACGGCGAAGGTCTGGAAGGCGATCCCCTGGCCGCCGCCCGGGAAGCGGCCCAAACCGGGGTGCGCATCTACACCGTCGGCATCGGCACGCCGGGAGGCGAGCCGATTCCCGAATTCGATGACAACGGCCGGCAGACCGGGTTCAAAAAGGATCAAAGCGGGCAGGTCGTGCTCTCGAAGCTCGACGAGGTGACTCTGCAAAAAATCGCGCTGGCGACCGAAGGGCGCTACTTCCGTGCCGGACCCGCGCAAATGGAGTTAGACGAGCTGTTCGCCGAGTTGGCCAAGCTGGAGAAGAAGGAACTCGAGGGGCGGCTGTTCACGGAATTCGAGGAACGCTACCAATACTTTTTGGTGCCGGCGTTCCTGCTGCTGGGCCTGGAAATGGCACTCGTCGAACGGCGCCGACGTCGCCGAACCGGGACGAACGCATGAGACTCCCGATGAACAATGCGACGCTTGCCGTCCTGCGCATCTGCGCATGCGCCGGATTGCTGCTTGTCCCGACATCGGCCAGAGCCGATCAATTCGCCGAGTTCATCAACACGGGAAACAGACTCTACGAACAGGGCCATCTTGACTCGGCGCTGGAACGATACCGCGCGGCCCAATTGGAACGGCCCGATGCGAAGGAGGCCGAGTACAACATCGGCAATGTCATGCACCACCGTGGCGCACTCGATTCCGCGCTGGCCGCGTATCAGGATGCCGCCCATGCGTCCGACAGCACGCTCCACCCACGCGCCCACTACAACATGGGCAACACGCTGTACCGCGGCAGCCAATACGCACCGGCGGTCGAGGCGTATCGCCAGGCGCTCATCGCCGATCCCGACGACCTTGATGCCAAGCACAATCTCGAATTGGCGCTCCGGCAGATGATCGATGACTCGACGCAAAAGAAACCGGAGCAACAGCCGGACGATCAGCAATCCGATTCGACACAACAGCAACAGCAGCAACAGCAGCCCGACTCGTCACAACAGGAACAGAATCAGCAGCAACAGCAGCAAAACACCGATCAACAGGACAACCGGCAGCAGGATGCCCCATCGACCGAGCAACAAGGCGACCAGCAGCAGCCCGCCGAGCAGAGGCAGTCGCAGGCGCAACAGGAAGGCATGACGCCGCAGGACGCGCAGCGGCTGCTCGATGCCCTCAAACAGGATGAGCTCAATCTCCAGAAGCAACGCACCCAACGCAGCGCCCGGGGCGTGCCGGTGCTGAAGGACTGGTAAAATGTCCCGTGCCCGCATCACCATCCTCGCATGCCTGCTGGCGGCACTGCCACCGGCGGCGCGGGCCGACATCCGTTTCACCGCGTCGGTCGACACCGACAGCATCCCGCGCGACGGCGTTGTCCACTTCACGCTGACGCTGCAGGCGCCCGAGCAGTCGCTGCCGAATCCGACGCTGCCGGATCTCGGCGCATTCGAGGTATTCTCTTCGGGACGAGCGCAGAACGTCTCGTACGTCGATGGGCGCGTCACGACATCGATTGCCTACAACTACGCTCTCGTGCCGCGGGGCCCGGGCAACTACACGATCGGCGAAGCGAAAGTCACGATCGACGGTAAAGAATACACCACCCAGCCGATCGCCATCGTCGTCACCAAGGAGGGTGCGGGCTCCGTCACGCAACAACAGCGTCAACAGCCGCCGCCTGAGACTCCGGACCGCGAAAAACCCGGCGGCAAACGCGAAGGAATCTTCATCACCACCTCGCTGGACAAGGACACCGCGTTGGTCAACGAGCCCGTGACCTTCATCTTTCGGTTCTACCGGGCGCAACGGCTGCTCTCCAGCCCGGAATACAATCGCCCCGAGTTCCCCGGATTCTGGGTCGAAGAGCTCTCGCCGCAGCGGCGATACCGCCGAACCATCGACGGCGTCGAATACGACGTCACCGAACTGCGGACGATGCTCTTTCCCACCGACGCCGGGGTCAAGACGATCGAACCGGCGCGCCTGAAGATCGCGATTCCGAATCGATCCCGCGGTTCCGCGCTCGATCCGTTCGGTCGCGACATCTTCGGGCTGATAGGCGGGGAGGACCGCGTCCTGCAGTCCGATCCGCTTTCACTGATTGTTCTCGCGCCGCCCGCGCGGGGACGTCCGGAGAACTGGTCGGGCCTGGTGGGACGCTTTCGAATGAAGTCGTCGGTCAGTGCACGTGAAGTCGCAGTGGGCGACCCGATCACCGTGACCGTGACGATTGAAGGAGAAGGGAACATCAAATCGATTGCCCGGCCGCAATTCGACTCGATTCCCGATTTCCGGACGTTCTCTGCGGGCACATCCGAGACCGTTTCGAAAGAGGGCTACCGAATCGGGGGGATGAAATCCTTCGAGGAAGTGTTCGTTCCGCAGCGCGCCGGTGTCTATGCGCTCCCGGTCTTCTCCCTGTGCTATTATGATTTGAACAGTCAGCGCTACGCAACCCTCACAAGCGACACGATCACCGTCACCGTGACCGGCGCGTCGACTGACTTCTCTCTGCCGTCGCTGCGGCTCCAGCCCGATGAGCTCTCCGACCTCGCCGCCGATGTGCGCTTTCTGAAGACCGATGGAACCGATCTGCGCACGGTCGCCGGACCCGGCCTGTTCGGTCCGGCATTCTGGGCCGGGCATCTCGTGCCGCTCTGCGGCCTTCTGGCATTCGTCGGATGGCGGCGACGGATTCTCAGGGACCAGGCCAACCCGGCGTCGCGCCGACGCCGACTGGCGTATCGCTCGGCCCTGCAGCGTCTCCGCAACGGCGAGTCGGCGCGCGTCTCGACCGCGGATGTCGCATCGGCGCTCGAACAGTTCTTTTCCGACCGCTACAACTGCGCCGCGCGCGGGCTGCGTCGCAATGACATGCGCGACCTGCTCGCCAAAGACCGTGTGCCCGAATCGACTTTGAATGAGTACATGGACCTGTTGGATTGGTGCGACCGCAGCCGCTACGTTCCGGCCGATTCCGACGGCGCCCCGTCGGAGTTGATCACGCGTGCCATATCGCTTCTCGCCGAATTCGAGCAGTCACGATGATCCGACCGACGATCAACCCGCGCCGCGCCGGGCATTGGACTATCGCCGCCTGGGCGCTGGCGAGCATCGGGCTGTTGTCCGAATCGGCGCACGCGCAGACGCCCGAAGTCATCTTCGATGCCGCCGTGTCGGCGTATCAGCGGGGCAGGTTCGACTCGGCGGCAGTGGGATTTCTTTCACTGGCGCGCGCCGGAATCGATGACGCGCGCGTCTGGTACAACCTCGGCAATTCGCACTTTAAGGCCGGGCGCATCGGCTCGGCGCTGGTTGCGTACCGGCGCGGACTGCGATTGCATCCGCGCGATGCCGATTTGCAGGCCAATCTGCGCTACGTCAGTCTCTTCGCCGTCGACAAGATCGAGCCGGTCGGCGTATTCTTCCTGGAAGAATGGTGGCGCGCCGTGGCCGACCGCATCTCCTTCAGCGAGGCCCGTACACTTGCCGCGCTGGCCATGTGGTGCGCGGTTTTGCTGACAGTCGGTCGGCTCTGGCCCGGCCCGCGACCGCGCGTGGCCCTCTGGTTGGTGATTGCCGGCTGGGGTCTCTGGCTGAGCGCAACCGGCGCCGCAGCATCGCGCTATGCGCGTGATGTTCAGCGACGCGACGGCGTGATCGTGGTCGCGCGCGCCGATGTCCGCAGCGGTCCCGGCGACAGCTACGCGCTCCAGTTTACCGCCCATGACGGGCTTTCCGGCACGATTCAGCGTACCGATTCGGCGTGGCACTTCGTGCTGTTCCCCAATGGGCTGAAGGGATGGATCGCCGCCGCGGATTTTGAGCTCATCTGAGCGCCTGGGCCGCCCGCTGATAGTGGTTGATTCCTGTGCAAACGGCCTCGATTTTCACAGCAGGCATGTCATGGCTGTTGGTCGCGCGCGACATGTCGCGCGACGGCGCTGAGCGATGAATCCGCGTACGCGACGCACCAGGTTGCTCCGCATCGCACTGTTTGTGGCGGCGCTGGCGGCGCTCGTCTACATCCTGCGCGACATCGATCCTGCCGCGGTCTGGCACACGCTCCTGAGGATGAATCCGTGGCTCTTGCTGCCGGTGGCGATCGGCGTTCTGGTCATGCCGCTGGTTCGGGCCATGCGGCTGCGGCTGATTATGGAGCCGCAACAGGCCCTGGCGCCGATGCGTGTCTTTTCCGCCTACAACATCGGGCAACTGCTCAATGTCATGCTGCCCGCGCTGACCGGACAGGTCGCGCGGGTGCTGTTTTTCTCCCGGACATTCCCCATCACCAAGACCTTCGCGTTCGCCTCGGTCATGCTTGAAGTGCTATTCGACGGGCTGGTGCTGGTGGTGATGATCTTTGCGGCATCGTTTCTGGTCGTCATGCCCGACTGGATGGTCAAAGGCGAAGTGGTCGTCTTCATCGCCTGCCTGCTGCTGTTGGGATTTTTCTACCGCATTCTCCACCGACACCGCAATCCGAACCGTCGCCCCAGTCTGCTGCGCAAGAAACTCCCCGCCGGGGTGTTGCGCCGCTGGGACAACATGAAAGAATCGTTTCTGGCGGGGCTGGATATGCTCACGTCGCGCCGCCATCTGACGCTCGTCGTGCTGTTGTCGATCCTGTCGTGGGTGTCCCATGCTCTGATCGTCATGTTCCTGCTGCAGGCGTTCGGATTCTCGGTGCCGTTTTGGGGCGCCATCGTCATCCTTATCGTCAACACATTGGCGATCATGATTCCGGTCAGTCCCGGCAATCTGGGTGTGTTTCAAGTGGCGTCGGTGGTCGGGTTGGCGTTTTTTCATGTGCCCAAGGATGAGGCGCTGGCGTTTTCGATCGTCCTGCATGTCGCCGAACTGGGACCGATCTTCGCGCTCGGGGCGGTGTCGTCGCTGACCGGCCACGTACGCATCCGTGAGTACACCGACGCCGATCTGCTCAGCGAAGAAGAGCGACTCAAAGAATCGCTTGACGACTCCCGCTTGCAGCCCACGCCTCAGACGGCACAAGATGAATCAGTTATTGCTCCCGGGACGGAGCCGCAATCCGGCGCTCCGTAGTTTCACTGTGTGCGATACCCGGCACATTCCTCACGATGAATGACGATTCCCGACAGCTTCAGGGCCGGGTGATCCAAAGCTACGGAAATCGCTATGTCGTCCAGTCCGTTGCCGGAACCTACGATTGCGGGCTGCGCGGACGGCTGCGCCTCAGCGATCAACCGACCCGGACGCCCGTGGCCGTCGGTGATCATGTGATCTTTGCGACCGAAGGTCCGGGTATCGGAATGATCGAGGAGGTCGAGGAACGCCGCAATCGCATCTCCCGCCCCGATGTCATTAAGCCGGGACAAGAACAGGTCCTGGTGGCCAATTGCGACCAGCTCGTCGTCGTCGCCTCGGTCAGCCGCCCGAAGCTCAAGCTCGGCGCCATCGACCGCTTCCTGCTCATTGCCGAGCGGGAGAGGATGACCGGCGTGGTCGTCATCAATAAGTCGGATCTGGCATCAAAGGCCGAACTCGATCACGCGCTCGGCGTGTACAACTCCGCAGGGTATCCCGCGCTGGCGACATCGGCCGTGACCGGAGATGGGCTCGAAGAATTGCGCCGGATGTTGACCCTGAAGACCTCGATTCTCGCCGGACATTCCGGTGTCGGAAAGTCGTCGCTCGTCATGGCCCTTGATCCCACCTTGAATCTGCGCACCGCCGCGGTCTCCGAGGCGACCGGGAAGGGCTCGCACACGACGACCACTGTGCGCCTGTTCCCGTTGCGCGCCGGCGGTTACATTGCCGACATGCCGGGTCTGCGCGTCATCGGGCTGTGGGGGCTGACCCCCGAGGAACTGCCGGGCTTGTTCCCCGAGTTTGCCTCCCGCGCTCATGGGTGCAAGTTTCATAATTGCATGCACATCGGCGAGCCGCAATGCGCCGTGGCCGCAGCGCTGGCGTCGGGCGAAATCAGGCCCGAACGTCACCAGGGGTATCTTCGCATTCGGGAGTCGCTCATAATGAAGGGCTGAGCCGGGCGTGAATGACCCTCACACAAAACCCCCGCAACAGTGGACGACTCCACCGGGGATGACGGCAATACTCATGGCGGTGCTGTTCGCCGTCTTCGGCTGTCGTTCCGCTCCGACTGACCCCATCGAGGAAGTCAAGGCCATGATCCCGAAGATCGAGTCGGCACTGAATCGGCGCCTCATCGGGGATTTGCAGCGGATGGGAACCGGAGAGTTTGAGGCCAACAGTTTCATCATGGACATGGTTGGCCAGCGGGTGGACGCCCAAGCGACCCTGTCATTGCGGCGCGCCCAGCTCACTGGGAATGAGATTCACATGGCGCTCGATGCGAAAATGGTTGATAACGCCGGGACATGGACGCAACGTCTATTCCTGACGATGCTTCAGGACGGACGCTGGAAGATCGCCGCTTATGAGATCGGGACGCCTGATGACGAACTGCCGCCTCTTGACGGCGGGATCGACTCACTGTAAACGCTCAACCGCGAGGATTCCGGACTTATGAAGCAGTCAACATCCAGGCAGATTCTGTTTTTGCTGAGTGCGGCCGTGGTGCTCGGGCTGCTGCGCAATGCCGTCGCGCCCGGGAGCATCCCCTGGCGCGGACAATGGGGGCCGCCCCAGGTCGCGCCCGGCGATTCAACCGGCGTACCGCAGTCCGCCCAGCCCGATGATCCGCCCTTCATCACTCTGCAAAAGGCGGCCGAAATGCACGCAGATCCCAACGTGGTCTTCATCGATGCCCGCGATCCCGAGGATTTCGAGATGGGCTGTATCCCCGGCTCGATTCTGTTGCCGTTTGAGATGTTCGATGACTATTGGCCCGCGGTGAGCGAACGACTCTCGCAAGATCGTCCGATCGTCGCCTACTGTTCCGGTTCCGAGTGCGAAGCGTCGCTGATGCTGGCCCGTCTGCTGGTTCAGGAGCACGGATACGAGCATGTCTACGTCTTCTTCGGCGGCGCGACGATGTGGGAGGATGCGGGTATGCCGATGGACACCATCCCGGCGCCGCCGCCGGGGGTGTAAAGCGTCACACAACAACGAGGGAACGATGAGTATACTGAGAAATGATGCCGTGGCGCTGTTGGTCCGACTCCTCGTCGGGGGGGTCTTCGTCTATGCCTCGCTCGACAAAATCATCCACCCGGCAGGATTCGCCAAGGCGGTCAACAACTACCACATCCTACCCAACGATCTCATCAGCATCTTCGCCCTGATTCTGCCATGGCTGGAGCTGCTCTGCGGTATGGCGCTGATCATGGGCACAAAAGTGTCCGGGGCGGCGCTGATCCTGCTGGGGATGAACTTCATGTTCGTGATCGCGATCGCCAGCGCGCTCGTTCGCGGGCTCAATATCGACTGCGGATGCTTTTCGACGTCCACACGCGCGCGCACGATCGGTCTGACGACACTCTTGCTGGATATCGGACTGGTTGTTTTAATTTTCTATACGGTGCGTTTCGGTGCGGGACGCTGGTCGCTGGATCGCCGGACCGTCGCGGCCTGAAACCGATCCTACCGAATCGTTGCGACCGCTCGGATCATCCGCCCGCAATCAAAAGGACCCTCTCCCCGCAGAGGGCCCTTTCCGCACTGACCGCGCTGAGCGCAGTCAACGTGTGACTGCTTGCGACGGGCGTCATCGAGACGCCCGCCTGTATCACGTCAGTAGTGCGAGTAGTCGTTGGGATTGGTGCGCGTCCATGATGGGATGCCGTCGATTCTTGGCCATGGCATGCGTCCGTGCAATTCGCTTGTGGTGAGCGCAACCGAACCGCTCACCGCTGGTGCTGTGTCGCCCCAATCCCAGTGTCACGACGAGAGTCGCTCAGGTCCTACCACAAAAGCAACAATTCCCATGCCAATTCGTGATCACGATTCCGCGGGCCGTAAGTGTCTGATTCTCAACGCACCTGATCCTCACCACGGTCGGCGTGGCCATGATTCAGGGGCTCGTCGCGCAGCGTCTGCGCCGCCGCGGATTCGATGACGGCCGATTCCATCGCGCATCTGCTTTAATCTCACTCAGATGCGCCAACCCGCAATTCCTGCGCAGACGTTGCGGGTCCTTTAACTGCCGGGAAATGAGAATGGGATCGGAGTGAAGCAGATGATGAATACGACGAACGAAATGCAGCCGAGAACAAATCGCGATCGTCCGACTGGAAGCTCATCTACGATCGTCGGCGGATGGTGCGGCCTCAGAAAAAATCCGATGCCGGCCCACACGATCCACCACGGCCACCAGAACGCGGCGATCAGCAAACCGGCGATTGTCGCCAGCGCGATCGGGCGCTGCGCGCGCCGCCATAGCGCGTACGCGATATGCCCGCCGTCCAACTGCCCCATCGGCAGCATATTAAACATCGTCACCAGCAGTCCCGCCCATCCCGCGAACGCCACCGGGTGCAATATGATCGTTTGTTCGTCCGTCACCCCCGGCAAGACCACCGCCGCCACGGCGCGAAACAACAGCGATTCGCCGAGCAAGAGCCCGTCGCCCGCCGCATCGCTTGGTGCGACGTCCGACCCGGCCAGCCCGACGGCCAGCGCCACGACCGAAACGACAAATCCCGCCAGCGGTCCCGCGACCGCCATATCGAACAGCCCGCGCCGGTCGCGGATCGGCGAACGCAGTTGGATGAAGGCCCCGAACGTTCCCAGGATGTTCGGCGCCGGAATGAAATACGGCCAGCTCACATCCATGCGCCGCAGCCGCGCAAAGATGAAATGCCCAAACTCATGAAACAGCAGGATCGCCAAAAACCACGCGGCAAAGCTCGGCCCGCCGAATAACACCGTCGTCATGACCGTCGCCGCAAACAGCGCGATGTTCACCAGCGGAATGGCATGCCCCGCCCGTTCGGTCAATGGCACGCTGACGATGGCCGTTTCCGCAGGGCTGCCCGGCGGCGCCAGCGTTTCAACTTCGACCGTCAGTCCCGCCGCGCGAAAGCGCGCGTCGATCACCGCGCGAAAGTCATCGGCCGGGAGTCTCGGCGTGCCGCGCACGACGATCGTCGACCGCGTTGTCAGCACCGTCTCGATGGCGAGCACGTCTTCGATCAGCCCGTGCACCACGCGTGCCTTATCGACAATTTCGTCGCGCTTCATGCGTCTCTGAGTCAGTCTAACCCGCCGCAGCGCCCCGGACAAATGTGTTCTCAAAAAAAGGGAGGAAGGCGAAATGCCTTCCTCCCTTAAGGTGCGTTGGATACGTCACCCGATTACAGTGGGAACCTCCAGGCGCCGACCGGCTGTGCCGCGAGATTGCCGGACACATAGTCGACCAACTGGACCACATCGAGGTTGTCAACGTTGCCGTCGTTGTTGACGTCACCCGAGTACGTATCGGGATAGATGAAATTCCCCACGTCGATCCACAACGCGTCGCCAAGGTCCACGAAGCCGTCATCGTTGACGTCGCCGCGGGCAAAACCGCCCCAGCGCGCCGCGCGAGCCGCCAACGCGGTCGCATCGGCGTCGATCAGAGCCACATCGGGAGCGCCGTTGTATCCATCGACCGCAAATAGCGCCTGATGGACCGCATGCGAACCCAACGGATCCAGCGTGAACGGCTGATGGACAAGGACCGCGGCACGATCGATGAGGAAGCCGATGCCGCCGTCGATCAGACGCGTCGGTAGTTCGTTGACGATGTCGTTGTAGATCAACGCGTCGTCTTCGATGAATCCACGGTTCCAGCCGCGTGTCGTCTGACGGTCCGAGTTGTTGTAGACCATGATGCGATACGGCGAATTGGCCGACGGATCGACACCGCTGTAAACCGACGGCTGATCGGGATCCAGCATGCCGAACGCGTTGCGCGGACTGGCTGCTGCGTCATCCCAAATCGCATACCCGTTGTAGTTATCCGACGGGCTGCCGGTATTGGTGGCGTAGCCGGACCCACCGCCAACGTCCCAGTCAAAATACGTACCGGCATAGATCGGTCCGTTCGGGGCGTTGTTACGGTTGATCAGCTCCCAACGAATCAGCTTGAAGTCTCCATACAGCGGGTCGAAGGCGCCGACCTCGGTCTGGAGAACGTTCACGCCGATTGCCGCGGCCGCACTGGCACTGACAACCTCAAAGTTGGTGTCAGAATAGTGCGACTGAATCCACTGGCCGTTGATCGCTTCGGGAACTCCCACGCCTGCCCCGGTGCGCTTGTAACCCAGGACGATATCGTCCATGCGTTCGAAGCCGCACAAACCATCAGACAGCTTGGGGTTCGGCACATAGTCGGCCGGGACGTGTCCGAACAGTTCGAAGCGCGCATTCGCTGCGTTGGGAATCGCTTCGCCCGTTCCGGAGTCGCCGACCAGAACCAATGTTCCGTCATAGATGTTGTCGTCACTGTTGTGTGGATCATCCGGCCAGTGCAACGCCGTATTGGATGCGCCCAGCGTGCCCCAGTTCCACATCGTCTCGGAGCGCTCGCTGCCGCCGCCCGGGGTGTCGTTGAACACCAACGTCGCGGTGTCTCGCGAGCAGCCGCCAACGTAGGTGATCTCGAGGGTTGCCTGTTGCGGATCGCCTGCCTGGAATGCCAGCACGTCAAAGTCGGGATCGTCGTGATCGAAGATCAGATACTCGACTTCGGTGTTGCGCTCCAGCCCGGCGCCGTTGAAGTCCCAGGCCACTTCGCCCAGATCATCCGGAGCCAGTGTGACCGGCAGACCGGACGCGTTGATCGTGACGCTCGCCGCAATCGTCCGTCCGACCGCGGAACCGGCCGCACGGATGATCTGATTGCGCACGCTGTTGCCGTAACGAGCATCTTCCTGTTCCAACGGCAGCATGTAGCGATTGTAATACCGCTCGCTCCACTCGCCATTGAGAACCTTGCGGTCGGCTGCGCCGATGCCGCGGACCATATCATCTTTCGATATGTCTCCGTCGGCATAACGCGCAAAACGATCCGCGGCCTGAGCCACGCTCGGCAATTCGCGCTGGAAGCGGCGAACCGTCGGCGAGGTCGAGGCCAATGCGCTCGGACCCGCATCCACGGCAACAACCGCCGTGAAGTTAAGGTCTTCGCAACCGTCGTTACGGAACACATCGGGCTCCGAATGCGATAGAGGACCGGAACCCAGGGGCACGATGACCTGCACTTCGTCGATCAGTTGCGTCAGACGCGGACGGGTACCGGCATTCAGCTTGTAAGCCGAAACGATGCCCTGATTCAACAGCGCACCGCCGCCGAGGCGGGAGGATACGACCGCGAATTGGTCGCCGCTGGAATGCTGAACGAGCGCCGTGCCGTTGACGACCTGCCCGACGAGCACCGGGTACTGCCTGTACCACTCGACATCGAGCGTGTTCGCATTCAGCACCCACCAACGCGCTGAACGCGTCCCGGCAAACAGGTAGTTGTCGCAGGTGAGCGTGACATTGCTGGTCACGAAATCTACGCCGTTGAGACCGAAGTTGTGCACGCCCAGACCGATGACCTTGTCGACCATGACGATGCCGCCGGCGTTCCCATCCTGGCCCATGTACAGGAAATTGCGGCCGATGGTCGGCGCGCCATAGAGACTGGCCTCTTGCGCCGCATCCCAGGCGATGTCCGGGGCGCCGCTGGAGACATCGAGAGCATAACGACGCCCGGCAACGTCCCCATTGTGTGCCGCGGCATAGACAAAGTCACCCTCGGCCGAGACACCGCCGGGGAAGCCGAGCAGAGGATCGGCCGGCACAAACTGCCAGTTGGCCGAACCATCAGATGGGTCGATCGACCAAATCGAGCCCGAACCCAGATCCGAATCGGCAGTACCGACCAACAACTCGGTACCGTTCCACGTCGGCCCGTGACGAGCCGCTTTGTCGAGCGTGATCGGGTTGGTCGTCCAGGGGCCGTACAAGCACCCCGTCGCCGCCTCATACGCATGCACCTGGCCCAACTGGCCGGGGGAGGCGATCGGCTCGGTCAGGACAAAAAGCACGTCCGTGCCACCGACGTCGACAACCACCGATGCATTAAAGCGGTTCTGGGCGCCCAGAATGCCCGGAGGCGCTCCGCACGCAGGACCGGTATGGCCCAACGACGTGTTCGACCAGATCGGCGAACTTAAGTCGTGCGGGTACTTGTTGATCGAACGGAACGTGCCGCCGGTGACATAGACCCCATCCGGACCGATCGTCGTGTTGCCACGATTCGATCCGCCCATGATCAGGTTGACGACCGAGGAGGTGATCGAATCGACGATCGCGCCGGTCAGCAGATTGCGCGCCATCAGTGACGACGACGCCGACTGGTACACGATGTCGTTGGCCGCTGTCGGGTTGCAGAAGTCCGCCGTTTGCGGCACCAACTCCGACCATTCGAGATTCACCTGGCAAGGATCGCCGATGTTCATGTTGGAGGCCGAGGTACGGCGCTCATCGCGCCCGTACTCGTTCCACACATCTGCGCCGGGAACCGCGCAGACGTCCTCAACGACCGGCACGACTTCCTTGCAGATCAACGCGTCCATGAACATCTCGGCGTGATGGAACCCGGCGCCGATGTCGGTGGCGTACTCGCCTACGTAGCGCCATGTCGGCAAGCCGGCGTTGGGTACGTACGCGTCAAAGAACACAATCGAGCGCGGGTAGTCCGGCGGGACACAGCCCGGATTGGGCCACAAGAGGGGCTCGCCGCAGCTTCCACCGCCGTACACGCCCGCGAAGGACGTGCCAACTAGCGGCGATGCGGCGCTACGTTCGACTGTGACAAAGAAGTGCTCCGGAATTCCCCCGTTGAGTGTCCCAAATGTCAAATCCGGGATGGGAACAACCGTCTCCATAGGATAGAAACTCCCGGGGACGTCCACCGAGTAGAGCGGCGCCGCGCCCGGAGTCGGTTCTCCGCAAATACTGGAGGGCGGACCACTCGCATCCCAAACTGATACGGTCATGATAATTCCCGGCGCCGAGACAATCAGCAGGAACCGGACCTCTTTGAGAGTGTCCAGCCCGACTGCGGAGTAGCGGACTCCGAACTTCGTGCGCGGCCCCGTCGAAGGGGGGGCAGCCGGAAGTCCGAAGTGGATGTCCCAGTCGTCGTTGCCGTCAGCATAGCGCACCGGCTGCCCGTAATTAAAGAAGGTTGTCCCATCCAGATGTGACGGGTAACACCCGGTCGCCAAGTACCAGAAATCGTACACGCAATCACCCGCGGTGCAGTGCGTGGCGACATCGTCGGGAGTGTAGCCCTCCGACCACAGCAGGTAATTCAGCATCACCGAGCTGTACCCAGTCGCCGGGTAGATCCCAAACGCACCGTCCAGGTCGGCTTCAAAGTAGTTGGCCATGTCGTCCCAGCCGAACCCGTAATCGTTGAGAACGGCGCAGTCCGGGCCGCCGCCAGCCGCATCAGGGGCAGTGTCCTGGCTTCCGTCGTCCACAAAGAGACGCAGGGCGCCGACCGCAATGAAGTTCGGGGCGTAGTAGCCCGCGAAATACGGACCGGTCACGCAGCATTCGATCGGGAACGCCAGGTTAAACAGAAAGCTGCCGCCCGGGCTGGGGAGATTGAAGGCATTCAGGTTTCCGACGCAGAGAATGCCGCCGGGCAAGTGGCCCGTACCCGAGGGGCTGCTGCCGCAAAGCACCTCAACGTCAGCGTCCCACACGACCGGTTGCAACACCAGCGGGTTGTTGGCGGGCCAGAAGGCGGCCGCCGGCCCCGTGTTGTTCAGGATCGTGTTGACCGCTGTAACGTCGAAGGTGTAGTTCGACGGGGCGCCGCAGACATCATGCCAGTCCGGGTCGTCGAAATCCTGGTAGGCCGCGTAAAACTCGCCGCCGGCCCACCAGCCGCCGAACACAAGATTAATTCCGAAGTCGGTCGACTGCTGCCAGAGACCGTCGCAGAAAGTCCCGGGGACTGTACGAGTCTGACCGCCCTGCATTAAGACGGTCGGATCGCCCCAGACCTCCGCTTGCGAGGCATTCGGCGACACACCCGACTTGTCGTGCTGACCCGTCTGAATTCGCGGGTAAGCCTCGTTCGTCAAGGCGTCGTCGTACGCCAAGGCCGCAGTTGACCCCATCAAGAACAGCAGTCCCGAACAGAGAACTGCAATGAAGGGTTTTTTGTGCATTTAGATACTCCTCCTAAACAGTTGAAGAATTCGGACTCGCCGCAGGCAACTCAGATTGCCGGTTCTTTGCTGTCGTATTGCCCATGACGTTCCTTGATCTTCTTTCATCAAGCTCCAGGATTGACTCTCTCTTGCTTAACTTCGGCACAACCGCCTCTCCGTGGAGCCCGCTTTGTAACGATGTCTTAGACAGACGGTTGACACTTGTTTCGCGAGGACGAAGGCGCGTTCCGATGCGGGCTCGGAGGAAAGATAAAACCAACCCGCCCGGTCTCTGCCTTCCCTCTTGAAAGGGAGTACCGTTGAGTGGATATCTAAACTTGAAGAGTCACAGTCGCTTTCTGCAAAGCGACCTTTGAAACGCTCGACAGTGAAAATACAATCTTTTCCGCCCCTGTCAACATTTTTCGCAGAAATTTTGACCGCAACGCCAACAGGTTCGGTGATGAGCCGCTCCCATCGGCGCCGGTATCGCACACCGAAAGCTTGCCTCGGAAATCCTTAAAGAATGTCACCCCGAGTCCCGACCCGACCGCCGCAGGCGGGTGAGGGAGGGCGAGGGGTCTCTGTGCGCACCGGATTGCCCACAGCCCCAACACCCCGGTGGAATTACGACTTGGTAAGAATCTTGAGCAACTTCCGCAAATCCCCCATCGCATTTTCCGCCCCGATTGCATATAAGAGATTGAACCACCCCGTCGATCTGTCCGACTATGGCGCTCCTTCCCCTAATCGCACTCATCACGGCGCTGCTCGCCCAGGTCGCGCCGCCCAAGGGTGTTCCCCTGGGAATCCGTTGGTTGCCTTCCGCAACGGTGGAAACCGGACTGACCAATCTGGCCGGGATCGCGATCTGCCCGACCCCCGATCGCACCGGCCCGCAAATGGTGGCCGTCGACAGCGCCGGCAACGCGGTCGAGCTCCTGTTTTCCGAAGGCAACTGGAAGACCGCCAGGAAGTTTCGTGTCCCCGGGCCGGTGGCGATAGTGACCGGCGCGCACACCGCCGGGGCGCAGACAGACGCACGCCTGATTGTCGGGACTTTGGATGGACGACTGTTGGCAGCCCGGCGCGGCCCGCTCGGCTGGACCCATAACGACATCGCCGAGCTTCCCGGGCCGATTCGCGCCATCCAGGCAACTGCCGCCGCCTGGGGAGGGGCTTCCTCCAGTGTTTTTGTGGCGGATGGCGCCGGTTCGGTCACGGAGTTCGTTGAAGATGAGCACGGGGAGTGGCGGTCCGGACGGCTGCCGACAATCCCGGGCGGCGCCCGCTTTATAACCTTCGATTACGATCAACGTGGTCTGCGGGTCGGCCTCGTCAGCCCAGCGGGCGCAATCTACCGCGTGACCACCGACTCGCTGGGCAATTGGGGCGCCGCCGAATGGGCGGTCATGCAGGCGCCGCCCAAGGATGTGGTCGCATCCGCCGATCCCACCATGCGCGACATGGCGTTCTTCTACTCCGGCGAAGATGGCTATCTGCGTTACCTGTTCCTGGGCAGTACGATCGACACGCTCTCCCGTCTCGTGGTCGGGGGAGGAGCCACGCACCTGATCGGAAAAGGGGACCAGCGACGCTTCAACGAGTTCTTCGGGATGCGCAAGGGGACCTTCAGTCTGTTCGAATATGACGCCGTGTTGCTCGACTGGCAGGAGATCCCTATCACAAAGATTGAAGGGACCACAGTTGCCACTTGTTTTGGACCGGGGCGCGGTGAATTGTTACATCAGATTTACGTGGTGACCCTCGAGGGCCGGGCTTACGAGTTTGTTCGCGGACCCTACGAGGGCGAGCATTAGACAACTTGATGCGGGGGCAGCTCTTAGGGCCACATGCGCCTCCGCTTACTCACGCTGACTCTCCTCACATTCGCAGCCGCCGGTCACAGCGCCCAAGCGGTTTGCCCAATTCTGTTCTGGGTTGACGCGCAACCGACTCCCGGCTCAGGCGCATTAGTCCAATGGACCTCGGCACAGCCCTCCGGCGAGACACACGCGGCTTATGGTGGTCTGACCTCCGGCAAGTTCTTCATCGGTTTCGGCTTGGAAAGTCAGCGCGTCGGACTCCAACTCCCGGGAGTCGTGGAGGGCGGCGATCACCTGTTGGTTCGCGCCAGGTTCATCGGAGACAGCTCGGTTAACTCGGAACAATGGCAGGATTTGGCCGGCTTCACTTGGTCGATCTGGACAGACATAAGCGGCTCTCCGGGGACGCCGCTTTGCGATGAAGTCGAGGTTCCCCTCGCCGAGGATCCACAAGGGTATCAGGGGCAATGGTTTGAGACGCTCGTCCCATGCTCCTTGTCGTCCGCGTCGACCGCTCTATGGCTAATAGGCCGCTGGCCGGATGACGCGGTCCCGGTGGTTCGTTTATCCTCAGCCAACGCCAACGGCCTGATCCCCACAGTCGCCGGGTTTGAGTCGCAGCCCGGAGTGCCTGAATGGCAAGCGCTGTCAAACTACCAGCTTGCGGTCGAGGCCACTTTCCTGACTCACGCATTCAACTGTGAATCCGGCAGCGGCTTATCGCGATTGCCCGTGACCCCGTCGCCAGCCTTCGCGTCAACTCTGAGCTATGAAGTCCTGCGACGGGTGGTACTGTCGACTCCTTCCGCCGAAGTACTGACCGAGCTCGGACCATTCTCGGATCTCAATTGCCTCGAAGACACGTCATGCCCGGTCGGCGTCAACGTCAGCTACGGCATCACACCCATAGGGTCTGATCCCTGTCCGCAGGTGTGGACCGGGACTTTTACCTTGGCCGCCGCCAACAACGTGGATGTCAGTCCGATCTCAATCGACCAAGCCGTTAATCCGCTTGATATTGAGCCGATTGTAGTTTTGGTCTTCAATCACCACCTGACCGATACCATGAAAGTTTGCACGGATCCCGCGACCGTGTTGAGCCCCGATGTGTCCCTGCGGCGATACGCAGAGGAGGGCCTGACCCTGTCGGCGCAAACGACCGAAGTGCTCATACCACCGGCACATTGGCAGTCATTGACGTTCTCGCCAGTCGTCGGCGCCGGTGGTCCCTTGGGGTGGTTTGCCGGCACTGTTCCGTTGACTGTGGAGTCGATGTCGACCGGCAGCAGGGACGTTCATCTGATTCATATGCACCTGCAAGTCGATATCTCGCTGGACGTTGCCGATGGGTCGACGCAATCAGCTCCAGATCGGCAACGCCTGCGTGTCAGCCCATCTTCCGGCAGCAACGACGGCGACTTCGCTGTGCGCATCGATATCGCCCCGCTCTCAACCGGCGCCTCCACTGAACCCGCTGTCAGTGACTGCCTTGGTCGGTGTGACAGAATCGAGATCGTCATCGTCAATGCCTTGGGTCAGATATGCTCGCAGCGATCAATCGACGGATACGAGGGTCTGTCAGCATCGCTGACGATTCCCGGGAGCAGAAGCTGGCCCTCAGGCGTATACTTCTGTCGGGTGAATTGGGCCGGGCAAGTTGCCGCTACCAAACTGATGCGCCTCAAGTGACAATGCGATCACACAGCGAATCCCGAATCCGGATGTCGACGATCCCGCGACAGATCGCCCTGACGCTTATCGTCATACATCTCATTGCTGGATTGTCAGTTGCCGGAGAGCCCAAAATTCGGCTTCCCGAGGTGACCTTTGATTTCGGCTATACGCCGTCCGGATTGAAGGCCTACCACCGCTACTGGCTGGTCAACGACGGCGACGACACGCTCAAAATTCAGCGCGTCAAGCCGGGATGCGGTTGCACGACTGTCCCGCTTCCCAGCAATGTCATCAGCCCCGGAGATTCAGTTCCACTCGATCTGGAATTCGACACCCAGAAATTCAAGGGGAAGGTCCACAAGTCTGTTTCCATCTACAGCAATGAAATGGTCCGTGTCGACACCGCCACCACCAACGTGCGCAAGATTTACTTCACGGGGATGATTGAGGATTCCTATGGCCCCGTGAAGGTTACGCCGACAACCGCTTACCTGGATACGCTCGGAAAAACCGAACAAGTTATCACGATCGCCAATTCATCAGCCGATCCCCTCACGCTGAGTGTGACATCGCCCCCGCCCGATTACCTGCTTCTGCAGATCCCCAACGCCGAAGTTCCGGCCGCTGGCAAGGCGCAGCTTGTTCTAAAGCCGGGACCGCAGACCCCGATCGGTGCCTACAACGGGTCTTTGACCCTTCGCCTCGAGGGGAAAGAGACATTCTCGCTGACCATCCCGATTTATGGGATGGGGTACTTCCAATAGCATTCTGAGCCCGACGACAGCAGATTGTCATCGATGTCCCTGCTCCGACATTCGGAGGGCCGCACAGGGGAGGGCAGGTGCCTTACTCATATAAGTTTCTGGAAGATGTCGCTTTGGCAGACTCGGCCTTTGAGGTCGAGGCCGACAGTTGGGGCGAGTTGTTCTCCGGCGCGGCCGCGGCTTTAACGGCCGTTATGGTTGATGGCGGCGGTCTTGCCCCCAGCACTCAGCGTCACCTGGATCTCTCTGCCGGCTCAGTCGAGGACCTGCTCTACGACTGGCTCTCCGAGATCGTATATCTGAAAGACACAGAAAGTCTAATCGTCGCGTCGGCGCACGCCGACGTGGCCTCGGCTCCGCTTTGGGGAGTTCTCGGGACACTGGAGTGCGACCGGATCGACCCCAAACGGCACCAGATGGGCCAGGATGTCAAAGCGGTGACGTACCATTTGTTCTCAGTGGAGCAGATTGGCAACAAGTACAAGGCCCGCATCGTATTGGACATCTGAAATGTCGATCCGCGAATCGGCGGTCCAAGTCAAGCCCTACGTCTGGGAGATCCCCCCCGATGCCAAACCGGGTATGCGTGTCCCCGCGCGCATTCTCGCATCACCGGTGCTCTTTGAATCGATGGATGATGGTGTCTTTGAGCAGGTTACCAATGTCGCGACCCTGCCCGGCATTCGCCGCCACGCGCTTTGCATGCCGGATGGACATTGGGGATATGGCTTCCCGATCGGCGGTGTGGCGGCTTTTGATCTCAAAGAAGGTGTCATCTCACCCGGTGGAATTGGCTTTGACATCAATTGCGGGATGCGTCTGCTGCGCACAAATCTCACGCTCGACGAAGTCCGACCGAAGCTCACGTCGCTGATGGACACTCTCTACGCTCTGGTCCCCTGCGGAGTCGGCTCAAAAGGGGTTTTAAGGCTCTCTGACGCCGAGTACAAGGAGATGACGACGTTGGGTGCGGGTTGGTGCGTTCGCCGCGGTATGGGACGCCCTGACGATCTCACGCACATCGAAGAAAACGGCTGTATCCCCGGAGCCGACCCGGATGCGTGTTCGGAGAAGGCGATTACACGCGGGCTGTCCCAACTGGGCACTCTCGGGTCAGGGAATCACTATCTCGAAGTCCAGGTGGTCACCCCGGACAATGTCTTCGACCCGGCTGTTGCCCAACAGCTTGGCATTGATCGCCCCAATCAGATCTGCGTGATGGTCCACTGCGGTTCTCGCGGCTTCGGCCATCAGGTCGGGACCGATTATCTGCGGATCTTCGCCCCAGCGATGCGTCGCCACGGAATCACGACCGCCGACCGTGAACTTGCCTGCGCCCCATTCGACAGCGATGAAGGGAGAAGTTACTACAAGGCAATGATTTGCGCGGCAAACTCGGCCTTCGCCAATCGACAGATGATTACCCATAAGATTCGTGAGGGCTTCGCAAAGACCTTTGACAAGCCCGATTCCGCGCTCGGATTGGAACTTGTCTACGACGTTGCGCACAATATCGCCAAGATTGAACGTTATGACATTGATGGACAACCAGTTGAACTCCTAATACACCGTAAGGGTTCAACCCGCTCTTTCGAGCCGGGCCATCCCGAAGTCCCGGAGGTATATCGTTCTGTTGGGCAGCCCGTTATCGTCGGCGGATCGATGGAGACAGGGTCATATCTCCTCGTTGGTACACGCACGGCGATGCAGGAAACATTTGGATCGACACTGCATGGCTCCGGCCGCACCATGTCACGCACCAAAGCCAAGAAGCTTGTTCAGGGCGAAAAACTCCGTAAGAGCATGCTTGACAGAGGGATAGTCATCCGAGCCGCTTCGCTGAGCGGGCTGGCCGAAGAAGCCGGATTTGCCTATAAAGACATCTCCGAAGTGGTCGAAACAGTCCACGCCTTGGATATATCTCGCCGCGTTGTTCGCCTGTTGCCGATCGGCAACATCAAGGGCTAAATCCGCTCTTCAGAAGCGATGGATCACAAAGACTCAGCCCCTCCGGTCGACTGACCGGAGGGGCTGAGGTGTTTCGCGTGGTGCTGAAGCGTGGGACTACTTCATCAACGTCATCTTGCGGCTGGCGACAAATTCGCCGGCATTGACGCGATAAAGGTACACACCTGACGCAACGGAATTGCCGTTTTCATCAAGTCCATCCCAGGAGACTTGCTGCGGACCGACGCCGTTGCCCGCAAATGTGCGGACGGTCTGGCCGGCGACGTTGTACACCCGCAAGGTCCAGTCACCCTCGTTGACCAGGTCGAACGGAATCACCGTGCCCGCGTTGAACGGGTTCGGGTAGTTCTGGTGCAACGAGTATTCGGTGGGACGATTGATGGCCGCCGCCGAGGTCGACAGCAGTTGGCCTTCCGCATCCGAGACCTGGTTGTCCACCAGCTCGATGCGTCCGGTGCCCTCGAGGGGCACGCTAAACAGCGCCTGTGTGCCGGAGGCAACGCTGGTCGGGTTGTTCGCGTCGGGAGAAACCAACACGCGCAACTCGCCATTGCGTGCCGATGAACTGATGTTCATCCCCTGGGTCGCGGCGGTGAGCACGGGCTCGCCGATCGCGACTCCGGAATAGCGGAAGACGAACATCGCGCCGCCCAAGCCGTCCGGCGTGGTGGCGGATACGTTCATGGCACTGTTGTCCACAGAATAGGACACGCTGCCGGCACTGGCATACGGCGACATTCTCGGATTGCCGCCCGGCGGGAACGGCTGCGCATCACCGGTGATGATGCGAATCAGGTACACCAGGTCCGCGACCGTCAGGACGACACCGTCGTCGTTGACGTCGGAGGCCAATAGCTGCACCGCCCGCAGGTTGGCATCGGAGTGGAAGACGTCGATGCCATAGATGAAGTACCGTGAATACAGAACCGCATCACCGATCTCGTTGGCGATCGCATTCAGGTTCAGGTCGCCGCGGTCATCCGGCGGCTCCTGCACACAGACACGGCCGTTGCAGAGGTTGATGATGTCGCGCGGGAACGTCTTGCCCTGGTCGATGCACGAGATGTCCGAACCGATCGGCAGGAACGTCGTGTCGCCCGATCTGCTGGAGAGCGCGTTGTCGCCGCAATCCAGGGTGCAGAAGCCCACCAGCAGGCAGGACCCGATGAAGTTGCGATCGGAGGTGACCAGGAAGCTCAACGCGATGATCTCGCCGTCCAGAAGGAATTCGGCATCGTCGGGATGATTCGCCGGCCCGTTATCCAGATCGGCGATGGCGACCACGCGCAGGTAACCGGTCGGGCATCCGCCCGGGCAGTTCGACTGCGGGCTGTGACGCCACGTGAAGTACTCCCATGCGGCCAGGTTGCCGACCGCCTCGGCGCCTAAGAACGACAAACCGGTTTGATCGTAGCACAGCAGCAGGTCCAGACCGCCGAGCGCGTATCCGTCGGCAATCTTGACATACACAGTGACGATCTCACCGTTGAAGGCGTCGATGATCGAGTCGGTCACTTCGCCGGAGTCGCCCGCGCAGAGCGTGAACGCCAGCACGTCGATGGTGAAGCAGCATTGATCGCTGCCGCCGCAACCGTCGGCGACATCAAGGCACACTTCCCACAAGCCCTCGTCGTTGTTGTCCGACGATTCGGTCTGCCACGAGAATTCACCCGTGTTCGGATCGATGCTGGGGGCATTGTGCGGAACACGTCCCGGATCCTGGAGGTGCTCAATCGAGATCAGCGAGAACGTCAGGTCGTCGCCGTAAGCATCGCTGGCGTCCGCGTCCGTTTCGATCAGGTCGCCCAGGATCGCCAAGTCGATGTTGTCCGGACAATCGATGACCGGATCCGGATTGATGACTTCGATCGTAAAGTCGCAGTCATCAGTCTTGCCGGTCGCATCGGTGACTCGCACGGTGATCGTGTAGACCTGTCCCAAGTCCGCGCAGTCGGCGTCGAAGCTGTAAGTCGCGCCGTTGATGCTGCCCGCATTGGTCGGGGCCGGCACTTCACTGACGATCGACCAGGAGACCGGACCGCAATCGACGAACGATGTGGTCAACGCCTTGTCGAACGAGTCGTCCCAGTTGACCTGATGTGCGCCGGAGACATTGCACACCGGCGGATTCGAGGTGATCGTCACGTCGAACGAGCAGTCGATCGAATCGCAGTCGTCGGACCCACGGAAATTGATCGTGTGCAAGCCGACGTCGCTGCAATCGGTGCCGTCCAGATTGAACAACCCGTCGGACGATACCGACACGCTCGCGCCGCCGTTAAACGGCGGAACCACGCTCACCAGCGAGTAGGTGATCGCATCGCCGTCCGCATCATCGACATCCAACTGCTTGTCCACGATGCTGGCGGAATGATGGATCGACTCGTTGTTGTTCGTGCCGCAGGTCGGCTGGGTGTTGGTGACCTCAACGTCGAAGCTGCACTGTGCGGTCGCGCCGCACTGGTCTTCGACTTCCGCGGTGAGCGTGTGGGGGCCCTTGTCCGCGCAGACCGCGTCATACTCGAACAACCCGTCCGAGGACAACGTGGCGCCCGTCAGCCCGCCGTCATCAACCAACGTCCAGCTCAGCGACGCGATGTCGCACGCGTCCGGATCGGACGCGTCCAGCTGCTGGCTGAGCGAACCGTTCCACGGCGTGCTCTGGTCCGGGCACGAGGTCGTGTACGGATCCTCGTTGACCAGATCCCACTCGCCCTTGGACCAGCCCAAGGCAAGCGGCAGGGCGAAGCAATCGAGGGTGACCCATGCTCCGGCCGGTGGATAAAATGCTGTGTCTAGCTCGAGATGCCCTATGCAGTCGTCCGGTGTGGTAATCGTAACGGTCCAGAAGTCCGGGTAGTTGCCGTCCGGAACGCAACCAACGAAGTTGGCGACGCCCTGGTTGCCGGAAACCCCGGTCCCGATCGTCAATCCACCCGGCTGATCTACGCCGGGTACGATTGCATCAATCGTACCGCCACCGGTGAGAATCAGGGGCAATCCCCATGCACCCATGTCTGTTCCCGCCAGACTCAAGAAAATCGGGATATCGACCTGGGCACAGCGGGGCAATGTCTGCGATTGCAGACCGCCCTGATCCACTCCGCCTGCTGATTGGGCAAAGGCGAGACTGGTTGAAAGAAGCAAGGCCATGCTCACGCAGGCCAAGACTATAAGTTTATGCTTCATTCTCCATTGCTCCTTTACCTTCGTTTCCAAGAAATCAGCGTCAGATAATCCTGACACCGTCGCGCTCTCGCTGCAGTTTTCCATGATGCAGTGCATCAGGCGTAACCGCCTAAAGCGCTTTAGAATAGGAACACGAAAGGAAATCTATTGGTGACAGGAAACCCTATGGAACGCAGGGCACCCTCGCGGTCTTGATCTTTCGCGATTCAAAACCAAAGAGTGGTTGATCAATGAGGCTATGTCACTTACAAGCAGCGTGAACTGCTCAGCACGATGATGAAGGTAAAGAAAAATGTGAGATTGTCAACTGAATTCACGCAAGTTTCTCAGGGCGGCCTACCGATCCGGCCTACGACAAACCCTCCCGCGCCATCCAGGTATCGCTCAGAAACTTCGATAAATAGCGCATGCCGCTGTCCGGGAGTATGGTCACCACCCGCAACGGCTCAGACTGCGCCTCCAGCCACTTGCACATTCCGGCGACTGCGTAGCCGGATGACCCCCCGACGATCATGCCCTCCTCACGGACAATCCGTCTGGCCATGCTAAACCCCTCTTTATCAGTAACTTGCACAACCTCGTCGACAACACTGAAATCCATCGCCTTCGTCGGGGTATCAGTGCCGATACCTTCGACCTTATACCGCCCCGGCTCTCCTATGATGTTGTCATGGAATATGTTATGGAAAATCGACCCGACCGGATCCACCGCGATGACCTTTATCGACGGATGCATCGTCTTCAGAAATCGGCCAACTCCCGAAAGAGTGCCCCCTGTCCCGATCCCAGCCACCAAGACGTCAATCTCCCCATCCGTCTGCTCCCAGATCTCAGGCCCGGTTGTCTCCGCGTGGCAGTCGATATTCCACGGGTTGTGATATTGATCGATCAAGTATGCCCCCTTCGCTTTAGCGAGACGGCGGGCTGTCGAGTAGTACGAATCCGGGTGGGCGGCTGGCACATCCGTCGGGCACACAACCACTTCGGCGCCGACTGCACGAATCAGATCGATCTTCTCCGTGGACGTCTTGTCCGGGACCGTAAACAGCGAGCGATACCCCTTGACCGCGGCGACCATGGCGACGGCAACCGCCGTGTTGCCGGAGGAATTGTCGATCAACAGCTCGCCCGGCTTAATCAACCCCTCTCGCTCGGCGCGTTCAATGATGTACAGCGCCATGCGGTCCTTGATCGAGCCGGACGGGTTCAGGTACTCGAGTTTTGCCAATACTTCGTGCGGCAATTCCGTCGTGACATGACGTAACGGAACCAGAGGCGTGTGGCCGATGCAGGAGAGCAAGTCGTTTCGATGAGTACGATTCATCAGCCGTCTCCGCTAATAGATTATACGCCAACCGGTTCCGCCGGAACCCGTGGACCACGAAGCATGTATCCGCATGTCAATTAAAGCTTTAGATGATACGGAAGTAGTCCACGAGCGTGCAGCGGCGAGGCCGGGTAAAGGTCGATGCCCTAGTGATTCCTTCTCCGGTCGTGCCCGCGATCGACATGCTGGCGAATCCTTCACCGCCCAACCCCAGTCCGGCGAGATTCGGACCATTCTTGACGAAGATGTTACCGTTACAACGCTGCGCCATCGCCGATAGGTTTGCGACATTGGTCGAGTGCATGACGAAGGTGTGCTGATAGTCATGCTCCGCAACGACCGCGTGCTCTATCGCCTCCTCGAATGTCCGGCAACGGACGATGGGGATGACTGGCATCAACTGCTCGGCCATCACCAGTGGGTGATCCCAATTGACCTCAATGATCGCGAGTTTGGCATCAATGGGCGGTTTCAAGTCGATCTCGCGGCAGATCTGATCTAAGTCTCTGCCCACCATATCCTTATTCGGCCGTACATGTCGATGCCCGCGCCCAATTTTGTCCTCTTCAATGACCAATCGCGTCAGACGGTCGGCATCGTTGCCGGTCACTTCAAACGCGCCGTTCGCGATCATCTCACGCTTCAGTGCATTGGCGACCTTGTCGACGACAAAGACTTCCTTTTCATCGGTACACAAGATGTTGTTGTCGAAGCTCGCCCCACGGACAATGTCACGCCCTGCCTGCGCGATGTCCGCTGTCTCATCGACCACTACCGGGGGGTTGCCGGGTCCCGCGCAGATCGCGCGATTGCCCGAGGTCATCGCCAACTTGACAACCACGCTGCCGCCCGTCACGAGAATCAGATTGATTCCCCTGTGTTTCATCAGCTTGACAGCGGATTCCTGCGTTGGCTCGGCGACAATCGTGACGGCATTCTCCGGGCCCCCCGCATCGACAATCGCCTGGTTCAGTGCCACCGCGACCGCAGTACAGACATGCTTGGCCGCCGGATGCGGATTGAAGACACAGGTATTGCCTGAAGAAACGAGCGAGATCGCATTGTTGACCACGGTGGCAGGCGGATTTGTCGACGGCGTAATGACCCCGACCACCCCGAATGGCGCCGGCTCGACCAGAGTGATCCCATGATCACCGGTGAACGTCTGCGGTGAGAGGTCTTCAGGGCCCGGGGTCTTGCGCGCCGACAGCAGGATTTTGTCGAGCTTATCTCCGGGTCGTCCCATGCCGGTCTCTTCGACCGCCATTTTGCCCCACAACTCAGCATTCGCCTCGGAGACACGTCGCATCCGGTCTACCAGGGCAAACCGTTTGGCCAGCCCGAGATCCAGCAACTGTTTTTGGGCGATTCGCGCCGCATCGATCGCCTGATCACAATCCACAAATACCGCTCGACCGGGCAAAGAGGCGCCGCTCTCGCGTTGCCGAGGAGGGATAGGCGAGTGCGACAGACCGCGCCCGGCATGCTTCAGGTCGGCGATGACCTTTGCCGCCAGATCGGAAACTTCGCTATCCGTGAGAGACAAATCCTATCTCTTTGTATCACTGCGGCTTAACTTCGAAAAAGACGCTCTGGAAGGAAACAAGCGACTGCCATGCTTCCCGCTCGACCCTCCCGGGCGCAAAGCATGGCAGAATCATCACCACGCCTCGGGCATTCCCGAGGTGGGTCCAGTCGACTACGGTTTAAGTTCCGTCGGGCAGCTTCGTCGGGAAGATATCGTGGACGTTGGTGTGGGGACGCGGGATCACGTGTACCGTCACCAACTCACCGACTCTCTGCGCTGCGGCAGCTCCGGCATCGGTCGCGGCCTTGCAGGCCGCCACATCGCCGCGAACCAACGCAGTGACATATCCGCCGCCGATCTTCTCGTACCCGACCAGAGTGACTTTTGCTGCTTTGACCATGGCATCGGCGGCCTCAATGAGCGCCACCAAGCCCTTGGTTTCGATCATTCCCAGTGCTTCCATAAGTTGGTCCCCGGTCGCCAGTTATAGGGACGTCGACACGACCCCCCGTCCGACCGAAGTTGGAGCATGGTAGACCCCCCTTGTGACACTGTCAACGAAAAAAGAAGACCGAAGTCAAATTCGCACAACTCTGATTCTTTGCCCTTGGGGCGAGCGATGCCTTGCAGTGGCACGTCGTGCGCGAACGATAGGACCGGGCCGTCGTAGAGCTGTCGCCAATCCCGGACTCCGAGCCGAGTGCGGCTCTGTCATCTCGTGTTCAGCGCGACTCAGTGTTTGTCGGGGCCGGATTCCACTGCTATAATGCGCGTTCGGATCGGCGGTAAACAGCTATGCGCAAGATTCGGGTACTGATCATCGGGGGTGGCGGGCGTGAACATGCGCTGTGCTGGGCGGTCGCCCAGTCCCGGCAGGTCGAGCAAGTGTTCTGCGCTCCGGGGAACGCCGGCATCCGTGACGTGGCGCAGATCATCGACATCAGCGCGACCGATATTCCCTCGCTGATCTCATTGGCCGAACGCGAGACAATCGACCTGACCATCGTTGGCCCCGAAGCGCCATTGGCCGCAGGGATTGTCGATGACTTCCGACGTCACGGCCTGCGCATCTTCGGTCCCACTATGGCGGCGGCGCGCCTGGAGAGCTCAAAGGTATTCGCCAAGGAGTTCATGCGCCGCCATTTCATCCCGACAGCACCGTTCCAGGTCTTCGACAATCCCGATGAGGCGTTGAAGTTCATCGCAGCAGCCGAGCGATCGCTGGTGGTGAAGGCCGACGGCCTGGCGGCCGGCAAGGGTGTCTTCGTCTGCAGAGACTCAGGCGAAGCCCGCGCCGCCGTCGAAACGATCATGGTCAAACGTGCATTCGGCGATGCCGGTAATCGCATTGTCATCGAGCGCGTCCTCGATGGCGAAGAGATGAGTGTGATGGCAATAACCGATGGCGAGCGCCTGGAACTGCTCGTCCCCGCGCGTGACTATAAACGCCTCTACGACGGCGACCGCGGTCCCAACACGGGGGGCATGGGAAGCTATGCGCCATCACGTCCGCTCGATGATGAGCTGCTGGCCGAGGTGAAGGAGACGATTCTGGAGCCGACGCTGGCTGCATTGAAGGCCGAAGGTTTCCCGTATTCCGGCGTTCTCTATGCCGGGTTGATGGTCTCCGAGGCCGGTCCCCGCGTGCTCGAGTTCAACTGCCGCTTCGGCGATCCGGAAGCGCAGGCCGTGCTGCCCTTATTGAAAACCGATATCGTCGATGTGATCGGCGCGGCGATGGCGGGACGATTGGACGCCGAACCGCTGGCGTGGCGCGATGAGTATTGCGTCTGCGTTGTTCTGGCGGCACGCGGCTATCCGGGGGCGCCTGACAAGGGGGTGCCGATCGAGGGAAAGGTATCGACACAAAACGGCGGCAGTTCATTCTGCTTTCATGCCGGCACAGTGCGCGACGCCAACGGGATGCTCGTCACGGACGGCGGTCGCCTCCTGGGGATGGTTGCGCGCTCCGACACGCACGAAGCGGCCGTTGCCGCTGCTTATGCGGCATTGGAGGGTGTGCGGGTCAAAGGCGGGCACTTCCGCACGGACATCGGTGTCCGTTCCGGCACGTTCGCGGCACGCCGTCGTCCGGACGCGCGTCGGCGTCGGCGGTGAATGACTGGATCGACGGATGGCTACGACGCCCATGACCAAGGTGTTGATTCTACTGGGATCCGAATCGGATCGTCCGGTCATGGAGAAAACCGTGGCGACGCTGCAGGAGTTCGAGGTTCCCTGCCGTCTCGAAGTCGCCTCGGCGCACCGTCATCCGGAACGCGTGCGGCAGTTGGTTTCCGACGGGAATCGTGACGGGGTCGCCGTTTTCATCTGCGGCGCGGGCATGGCGGCGCATCTGGCGGGTATGGTTGCCGCGCACACGGTGCGTCCGGTGATCGGCGTGCCGTTGGAGGGCTCCGCCCTGCACGGATGGGACTCGTTGTTATCGACCGCGCAGATGCCGCGCGGCGTGCCGGTGGCCACTGTCGCCATCGGCAGCCACGGGGCGGTCAATGCGGCGCTGTTGGCTGTGCAAATTCTCGCGTTATCCGACGCGCGGCTTGCGGAGATGCTCCAGAAGCGCCGCGATCAGGGTTGATCTTCCGGAAAAACCGGGAAATTCGATCGGGACACCAGGCAGCATCAGGAATGTATAAGGTAGTAGTCGACGTCAATGGGCTGTGATGACAGTCCGTACTCCAGGAGGCCAGAGAATGCGCTACAGTCGTGCGCGTGCACACGGTTGGGTCGGTATCGGCATCATGACGGCGTTGGCCGTGGCGGTGTCCGTGGCCGGCGTTTCGGCCGACATCAGCGACGATGCCAAACGGAAATTCAACAGCGGCGTCGAACACGAGAGCGCCGGACACACCGATTCGGCCATCGCCGCCTACGAGGGCGCGGTCACGCTGGCGCCGGAATACCTTGATGCGCACATCAATGTCGGCGCGCTCTACTATGAGAAGGGCGAGCTGCCCAAGGCGGCCGAACACCTTCAGAAGGCGATTGCCATCGACTCGACCAGTGCCAGCGCCTACAAGAATCTGGCCCTGGTGCGCCAGAAGGCCAGCGACCACACAGCGGCCATCGCCACCTTCAGCCAATACCTATCACGCGAAGCCGGTGATGCCAAGGGCTGGGCTTCGCTGGGGCAGAGCCAGTTGGAGTTGCGCGACAGCAGCGCCGCGCTGGCGTCGTATGAAAAGTCGCTGACGCTCGATCCCTCGGACTATCGCACCGCATTTAACATTGGAAACATTCATCAAAACCGTGGTGAGTTTCACAAGGCCATCGCCGCCTATGACAAGGCCATCGCGAAGAATTCGAAATATGTGCCCGCCTATTTCAACCGGGCGGTGTCCTCGCAGCAGTTGGACATGGCCGGATGCGTCAAGCACTACGAATCGTTCATCGCCGTGGCCGGATCGTCCAAAGAGTGGACGTCGAAAGTCACCCAGGCGAAGGACATCGTCAAGCAGATCAAAGATTGGCTCGATGCACAAGGCGAGTAGCGCGCGCCACTGACCGACGTTTCGATGCCCCGTGTCCGGCATGGACACGGGGCATCATTGTGATGTCATCCCGCTGACAAATTCGTGTTGCACCAAATCCCGGCCGATGACAGAATAGAGCCATCGCACAGAATCGGAATCGGAGTGGACACGATCGAAATGCCCGGCGATCCAAACCGAAGCTGCCTGCGGCGGGGGCTGTTCAGCAACATCCTGCTGGTGGCCATCAAGCTGACGGCGGGCATCGTCGGGTCGTCCCAGGCGCTACTCGCCGATGGCATCAACTCGCTTTTGGACGTCGTCGCCGGCGGCGCCTCGCTGTTCGGGTATCGCGTGTCGCTGCGCCCGCCCGATCGCAATCACCACTTTGGGCATCATCGCGCCGAGTCGATTGCGGCATTGGTGGTGGGGATGGCGATTCTGGCGACCGGCGGGATCATCATCCGCGACGCGGTCGCGACTTTGATCCGAGGGACCGACCATGTCCCGACGCTGTGGACCGTACCGGTGGCAGCGGCCGTCGCCTTGCTCAAGGTGGGGCTGGCGGCGCAGGCGCGACGTGTGGCAAAGTCGACCGGGAGCCCCTCGGTGAGCGCTCTGGCCGCCGACCACGGCGCCGACGTCTGGGCGAGCACCGGGGCCCTGATCGGTGTTTCCGCCGCGCGCCTGGGGTGGCCGTTTATGGACCCGCTGGCGGCGTTCTGGGTGGCGGGGGTCATCCTGATGCATGCGCTGCGCGTGCTGCGTCAGAACATGTTTGCCCTCTCCGGCGCCGCACCGCCTGAGCCGTTGACTCAATCGATCATCGATTCACTGCATTCCGTCCCCGGCGTCCTCGGTTTGCACCGGCTGAAGGTGCAGACCAGCGGCATTCGGCTGCTGGTGGACACCGAGATCCTCGTCAGCGGCGAGTTATCGGTCGATCAGGCGCATGCGATTGCCACGCAGGCAAAGGATGCGGTCAAAGGGAATCACCCCAGCGTGCTGCATGTCAGCATTCATGTGGAGCCATACTCGGCGCGGCGTGCCGCCGAGGGCGCCGACCCGTTGCGTCCGCAGGACGCCGTCACATCGAACGTGAGCGCCGCACCGTGACGCGGCACCTGATCTTCGGACAACGGCGCCACGGATATTTTTATCCGTTCGATTTGGTGCGACCGACGTTTCTGTTGCGAGATGGCGCCTGGAGCATCGCCGACCGATGGATCATGGCGCTGTCACCGGTGTCGGTTGCGGCGGTCGTCCCGGAACCGTTGGCCGCGGTCACGGCCGCAGAGACCGGCTGGGGCGCGCCGCCGTCGCATGTGGACGACCGCGACGATGTCTGGCTCATCGTCGGCGCGACCAACCCGTCCGACTCCGGTGTCAACATCGCAGATTCTCATAATACGCAGTTTCATTTCTCCGACTCCTGCGGCGATGTCTTCCGAATACCCGGCGCCGAATGGAATAAACGCAGCGCTGACCTGATCGACTGGATCAGGGCCACCAACGGCGATGGTTGTGCGGTTCCCGCGACGGATTCCGCCGGGGCCGATTCCTTCATCACCGCCAAGGGGATTTGGCGTCTGATCGAACGGCTTGATGCCCGTTTGCGCGCCGACTGCGAGTTGTGGCGTCACGCTCACGGGGCCACATCACAACCTGAGACACACGCGACAACCGCCGTCATCAACCGTTCCGATCTTTGGGTCGGACGCGGTGTGCGCATCGGGCCGCAGACAGTGATCGAGGCCACATCCGGCCCGATCATTCTCGACGATGGCGTCACGGTCGAACCGTTCACGCATCTCGCCGGCCCGGCGTATATCGGCAAACACACGTCGCTGTTGGGCGGCAAGTTTTCCGGCGGTACCGCGATCGGCCCCGGCTGCAAGATCGCCGGCGAGTGGGAGCAGTCGATCGCGCAGGGGTTCTCCAACAAGGCCCATGCGGGATTCTTCGGCCACGGCATCCTCGGCGAGTGGGTCAACCTCGGCGCCATGACAACCAACAGCGATCTGAAGAACAACTACGGCAGCGTGCGCGTTGCCCAACGCGGAGAGATGGTGGACACGGGGCAGATGAAGATCGGCTCCTTTATCGGCGATCACACCAAAACCGGCATCGGCACACTGATCCCGACCGGCGCGACGATCGGTATCGGCTCCAATATCTTCAACGGCGGCCTGTGCCCCAGGGATGTGCCGTCGTTCGTCTGGTGCGGCCCCGAGGGAAATCTCGAGCACCGGCTCGACAAGATGCTCGCCACCGCGAACGCCGCGGTCGCCCGGCGTGCCCAGGTTCTCAGAGCAATCGGACGCAGCGAGGAGCTGACGCCGGCGTCCATCGAACTCCTGCGTCGCATATTTGCCGAGACGGCCCCGGCGCGCCGCGGATTCGTATCGCCGCCCCGGAGTTGACAACGGCCCCCGGGCCGAATGTCCAAGCCGGTTGACACGATCAGGTTTTCGGTTCATCAATACAGTCTGAGCGGGCGGCATCCGGCCCGCTGGCTCTCAGTCACGGATCCGCTATGGCGATTGCCGACTACATCTACCTGACGCCCGACGGCAAACGGAAGCTACAGGATGAACTGAAGCATCTGAAAACCGTCGAGCGCCCCCGTATCATCGGCGAGATTTCGCGTGCGCGCGATCTGGGCGATTTGTCTGAGAACGCCGAATACCACGCCGCCAAGGAACGGCAGGTCTTCATCGAACGGAAGATTTCCGACCTGGAAGACAAGCTGATGCGCGTGCGGCTGATCGACGGAAGCGCCGTCGATGGCGACCGGGCGCGACTGTTGTCCTTCGTCACGGTCCGCGATCCCAATTCCGGCGAGAAAATCCGCTACCAACTGGTCTCCGAAGAGGAGGCCGATTTCGAGGAGGATCGCATCGCGATCCAATCCCCGGTCGGCAAGGGACTGCTCGGCAAAGCCGTGGGGGAGACAGTCAGAATCAAGGTCCCCGCCGGGGAGATCACCTACGAGATCCTCGCGATCGATCGGCCCTGACCCCGACGCCGGGTGTGACTCACACGGCGCTATTCGCCTGTAGCGAATGAAAAACCCCCTGACGCTCTCACATCAGGGGGCTTGCTGTTGCTGCGAATTCAGAGTTCTACTTCAGCAGCGTCATCTTGCGCGTGGCGGTGAAGCTGCCGGCGCTGACACGGTAGAAGTAGATGCCCGATGCCAGCGGGTCGTGGCGGTTATCCGTTCCATCCCAGTTGACCTGGATGTTTCTGGCGTCATCGGAACCGCTGAACGTCCGCACCGCCTGCCCGGCGACGTTGTAGATCCTCAGGTTCCACGCACTGGGCTCGGCCAGGTCGAATGTGATGACCGTGCCGGCGTTGAACGGATTTGGATAATTCTGATTGAGCGCGAAGTGTTCCGGACGCTGCACCGCCGCAGTCGAGACGGACATCAGACCGCCCTGGGCATCGGAGAGCTGCGACCCGACCAGTTCGACGGTTCCCTGTCCATCGACGGGTATACGGAACAGTTCGCGCGGACCCGACGCCATCGAGCCGGGCGATTCCGGATCGGGTGCGATGAGAACGCGCATCTCCCCGTTGTTGGCGCTCGCCCGCACGGACATTCCCGGATAATGGCCCGTCAATTCCGGCTCGCCCAGCGTGACGCCCGAGTAGCGGAACACGAACGCCGCCGCGCCCAGGTCGACCGGTGTTGCCGTGGAGACACTCAGCACGCCGTCGCTGACAGCATAGCGGACCGTGGCGTCATTCACATACGGTGACATCTTCGGGTGTCCGCCCGGCGGGAACGGCTGCTCATCGCCGGTGATGATGCGGATCAGGTAGACTAAGTCCGCAACCGTCAGGACGATACCGTCGTCGTTGATGTCCGATGCCAGCGTTTGCACCGCACGCAACTCCGGATCGGAATGGAACACGCTGACCCCATAGATGAAGTAGCGCGAATACAAAACGGCATCGCCGACTTCGTTGGCAATCGCATTCAGGTTCAGATCGCCACGGTCATCGATCGGCTCTCTGACGCAGACAAAGCCGTCGGAGACGCACAATCCGGGGATCGGATCGCCCTTCGGATTGCTCTGGCACGTGTCGAACAAGATTGACGTTTCAAGGAAGGTCGTGTCGCCCGAGCGGCTCGCCACTGTGTTGTCGCCGCAATCGATCCAGCAGAACCGAATCGGCAGGCACTGATTGATGAAATTGCGGTCTTCGGTAACCTGGAACACGAGTTCTGCAATCGTGCCCATCGGCTGGAAGGCCGGTTCGGAGGGATGCTGCGGGCCGTTGTCCAGATCGGCGATCGCAATGATGCGAATCAGGCCGGTGGGACAACCCAAACCGCAATTGGAACGGCTCCCGAGCCGATAGGTGAAGTACTCCCATTCGTCCAGTTCCGACCCAGCGCTGACAGCGATCGCCGCCAAGCCCGTCTGGTCGTAGCAGAACAGCAGGTCGAAGCCGCCGATCGGCACGTCCAGTTCGTGAATGATGATCGGTACGGTCACCTGCGTGCCGTTGAGGGCCTGAATCACCCCGCCGGATTTGCCCTGTCCCGCTTCGGGGCCGACGCTGATGCGTATGTTGCACTCAGTCTCGCCGCACGAGTAGTAGATCGTGCGCTCACACTCCGATGTGTTGCCGCACTCATCGGTGGCCGTGTAGGTGTCGACGATGAGGATCGGGTCGCCGAGTTGCCCGCTGCCGCTGCTGTCGGTGCGCAAGCAGACGACGTCGACCGGGCCCCCGCAATTGTCGGACACGTCGGCATCGGACTCATCGCATACGGGAATCGTGTCGCCGCAGCCCAGGAACAGATTGGCCGGGCAGACGATGACCGGCGGAACATTATCGTCGATGGTGAATATCTGCTGGCAATAGTCAACGTTTCCGCAGTCATCGGTCGCGCTGTACGTGCGCGTGACCGAGCCGCCGCACGGTCCGCCGGGCAACGGCGAGTCGCCGACCCACGTGATCGTCACCGTGTCGTCGCAGTTGTCGCTCGCGATCACCAATCCCGTGTTCGCGGCGGGAATGTCGTCGACGCACCCGACGGTCGCATTGGCCGGGCACTGCGTAATCACCGGCGCTGTGGTGTCATCGACGGTGAACACTTGCAGGCACGTATCCGCGTTGCCGCAGAGATCGGCGGCGATGTAGCGCCGTGTGACCGTGCCGCCGCAGGGACCGCCTGTCAACGGGCCGTCGCCGTCATGCGTAATGGTCACGCTGTCGCAGTTGTCGGTGGCGCTGACCAGACTGGTATTGGCCACGGGTATCGCGTCGGCGCATTCGACCGTGGCCGGATCCGGGCAATCGGTAATCACCGGCGGGGTGTCGTCCAGCACCGTAATGGTCTGCCACTGGTTGGCCAGGTTTCCGCACGAGTCGACGATGCGGTAGTAACGCGAGATCGTCGCGCCGCACGCCGAGCTGTCTGTGTAGGTGTCGCTGTCGTGGAAGGCATACGACGGCCCGCAGTTGTCCGTCGAGGTGATCAGCGAGGGATTCGGCAAGGGCACGTCGTCGAAGCACTGCACCGTCGTGTCGTTCGGGAACGATGTCACGACCGGCGGGATATTGTCGCGGACGATGATGTATTGCTCGCACTGCGCGGCGTTGCCGCACTCGTCGGTCGCTTCATAAGTCCGCAGGACCGTAAATCTGTGCTGACAGCCGTAGTTGATGATCTGATCGCTGACAAAGTCGATGTCGACCGGGCCGCCGCAGTTGTCGGTTGCAGCCACCAATCCCGGATCCGGGATCGGGATGTCGCCCGCGCAATCCACCGTATCGTCATCCGGACAGTCGGAAATGACCGGCGGCGTGTCGTCGATCACGGTGAAAACCACCAGGCAGGTGTCCTCGTTGCCGCAATCGTCGCCTGCAATGTAGCGGTCGGTGATGACCAGCGGGCTGGCCGCGCATCCGGCGCCGCCATTGTCGGAACGCTCGCAGCGTTTCTCGACGTCGTTATCGCAATTGTCGGTCGCCGATGCCGCCGACGTGTCACAGTCAGGTACATCGTCGGCGCACTGGAAGTTGAGAGTCGGATACACAGGGCAGGTAATGTCCGGCGGCGTATCGTCGATGACCGTGAAAACCACCAGGCAGGTGTCTTCGTTGCCGCAATCGTCGGTCGCGATGTAGCGGTCGGTGATGACCAGCGGGCTGGCCGCGCATCCGGCGCCGCCATTGTCGGAGCGCTCGCAGCGTTTCTCGACGTCGTTATCGCAATTGTCGGTCGCCGATGCCGCCGACGTGTCACAGTCAGGTACATCGTCGGCGCACTGGAAGTTGAGGGTCGGATACACAGGGCAGGTAATGTCCGGCGGCGTGTCGTCGATGACCGTGAAGACGACCTCACAGGTATCCTCATTGCTGCAATCGTCGGTTGCAATGTAACGGTCGGTGATGAGCAGCGGGCTGGCCGCACATCCGTCACCGCCGTTATCGGAACGCTCGCAGCGGATCGCGACAGCAGTATCGCAGTTGTCGGTCGCCGATGCCGAGGCGGTATCGCAGTCGGGGACTTCTGAGGCGCACTGGAACAGGACCGTCGGATAGGCCGGACAAGTGACCACCGGCGGCGTCGTGTCGTTGACGGTGATGACCTGTTGACAGTCGGTCGAGTTGCCGCAATCATCCGTTGCGCGGTAGGTGCGCGTGATCGTGCCGCCGCACGGGCCGCCCGTCAACGGCGAATCCCCGACATGACTGATTGTCACGGTGCCGCAATTGTCGGTCGCACTCACCAGTCCGATGTCTGGAGCCGGGATATTGCTCTCGCATTCGACCGTCAAACCGGCAGGGCACTGAACCGGTGTCGGCGGCGTGGTATCATCAACCGTAATAATCTGTACGCAGTCGGCGGTGTTGCCGCAATCATCCTCGGCCCGATATGTGCGAGTAATTGTCCCGCCGCACGCTCCGCCCGTCAACGGCGAGTCCCCGATGTGGCTGATCGTCACATTGCCGCAGTTGTCGGTCGCGGAGACCAGGCCGGTGTCGGCCGCCGGCACATCGGCGTCACATTGGACCGTGATCGCCGGCGGGCACAGCGTGATGACCGGATCGGTGTCGTCAATGACCGTAATCGTCCGCGAACAGGTATCCGCATCACCGCATGAATCGGACGCTATATATGTATAGGTCAGGATCAACGGATCCCCGGGGCAACCCAGGCCGCCATTGTCGGTGCTGCTGCACGTGACGACGACCGGCGGTGTACCGCCCGTGACTGTCGCATCGTTGGGATCGCACGCCGGGATATCGGCGATACACTGGACTGTTTCATTGCCGGGGCAAGTAATCGACGGTGGCATGCCGATCATGAATGTGACTTCAAATGATGCCGTGCACGTGTCGCAGACGCCCGCGCACTCAATCGTAACGTTGACTGTTTCATCACCAGCCGGTGTATAGCACCAGTTCGTGCCGACCAGCGTGCCGGGCCCGCCGCCGACGATGGTGCAAGTCGCGCCGGTCGCAAACGCCGGGAGGCACACTTGCGTCGGAGCGCATTGGAAAATCGTTGTGTCGTTCGGCACCTCGCAGATCGGCGGCGCCGGATTCGGGAACTGAATATCGACGAACAGCGTGCAGCACTCGCCGCACGGGTCGCAGCAGGTGATGGTGTCGACGACGTGCTCACCCGGAGTGGGGGAATACTGCCACGTTCCGGCGCCCAGCGTGGCGTTGGGATTTGTGTTGCCGCACGTCAGCGTATCGCCGTCCGGATCCGTCGAACTGAACAGAATCGTGTGCACCGGCGGCGTGCACTGCGGCGGTGGCGGAGGTCCGCCGCCCTCAAGCTCGCAGGTAGGCCCCTCGTTGATTTCAAAGGTAATCGAGAAATTTCCGAAGCACGAATCACCGCAGGCGTCGACGCACTTGATCGTCACATCGACTGTCTCATCACCGGTCGGAGTGTAGCACCAGTTGCCGCCCGCCAGTGCGCCGGGTCCGCTGACGATGCTGCAGCCGACAAGGTTGCCATCAGCATCGGTCGCCGAGACCGGCAGGCAGACTTCGGTCGGATCACACTGCTCGAATGTCTGGTTCGACGGCAGATTGCAGGCCGGCGGCTCATTGAACTCAAACGTGACCTTGAATGAATCGACGCAGGTCGCGCTGCAGGAATCGACACATTCGACGATGACCGTGACCGTGCCCTCAGAAACAGGCGTGTAGCACCAATTAGCGCCCGACAGCGCGCCGGGGCCGCTGAGGATGGCGCAACTGTCGAGATTGCCGTCGACATCGGTCGCCCCCACGGGAAGACAGACTTGCGCCGGGTCGCACTGAAAGATCGTCGTATCGCCGGGCAGGACACACACAGGCGCCGTATTCGTGTCGCATGGGTCGGTGCAATCGCCGCTTATGACATTCGACACGCCGACCATCATATCATCATGATCGCCGTTCCCGCCGGTGTGATCGTCGTCGATGAAGATCAGATAGTCGAAATCACCGGAGAACGCGTTGGCGTCCCCGTCACCGTCATACCACACATAGTTCTGGAATCCGGACCCGCTGACATCATAGACGATGAACCACTGGTAACTCTGATTGGCCGGGGGCTCGGAGAGGGCCATCTCTCGGAACAGCCAGGCGTCATCGGGCGGATCGTACACGCCGTTGGTGACACCGACGCCGAGGTTGATATCGTTGAGCAGGTTCAGCCCGAAGACCCCGCTGATTGGGACCGATGCGGTCGCGCCGGTGGCGGCCGTCGGGCTGAAGATCACGTTCATCCCCTGAACGCCCGAAGCAGCCCACGACAGCCAGTTGTTGTCGTCCCACGGGGTGTTCTCACCGAGAATTTTGAAATCGATGTCCGGCCCCGTCGGCGTGAAGCAGGGATCGGAGACCGAGTCTCCGATCAGGCAATCCTCGTCGGTCGTGAGCACCAGCTCAAACGACGACGGCGTGTTGCCGTTGCAGAGATCACACGCGCTGGAATCGACCACGATCGGTTCGCAATCGTTGGATGACGAGAGCTCCACGCAACGCTTTGAGGACGACGAATGCGTGGGATTGCAGGCGCTGTTGCCCGGATTGGGGCAGGGGTTCGGTTTGTCCTCACCACGGAACTTGGCGCGGATCGTGTAATTCCCCGGCGTCGTCGGAAACGTGAGGACGGCGCACGCATCGCCGCTGGAGTTGGTCAGGGCGCTGTCGTTGGCGGTTTGCCCGACGTTGGCGCCGCAATTGCCGGGATTGATGAAGAACAAGATCTCGCGTCCCGCCAATGGCGCCGTCGAGGAGCCGCCGCAGTTCTGTACCAGCTCGGCGCAGACGGTCAGCGTGTCACCGGGACAAATCGAATCGGGGATCGCCGACGTTATCGTCAGGATCGTATTGTGATCCCAGAAGGTTGTTTCGGCATGCAGTCCCGAGGTGAGGCCGTCGGCTGTCAGCAGCAACTCTTCGCCGACATTGTCGTCATAATCGACGATCCAATACGCCTCAAAGCCGCCCCCGGCATCCGCCGTCACGTTCCAAGGGTCGTGGCCGGCGCCGCCCAGCGGGTCGCCGTCGAGGTGCACGACCTGCAGCGTGACTGTCTCGCCTGCCCAAAACCCCGTGCCCGTGATGATGACCGAATCACCGGGCGCGTAATCGTTCTGGTCGGTCGCGACACTTGCGCCCCAGGCGGAAGTGGCTGTCAGCGTGAGAACCGCACACATCGCGATGACCAATCCGGTTGTCTTCAGCAGGCGTGTGGCAGAACTCATTGCATTCCCCTGATGAGTGATCGGTGAGAGTGGCGCTCGGATATCGACGACGGCCGCAAGCGCATGGCACCTGCGGACCGTTGTGCAGTGCCGCAGGCCGTCGAAGTCAATGGAGTTGGGTATGGGTCGAAATGCGAAATAAGACTCAGATAAAATCCCGCCTCAGAAGCCGCCGCTCTTACAAGACCCCCCGAATTGCGTAAGAGCCGACATCGGTGTGTCGGAGACACCACAGGAGCTGGTGCGGGGATGAATGCCATGTAATGAAACTTTCGCTGACTCTCTCTAAGGCCTCGTCTTGTTATGCTCTAAGAAACCAACTCGGTTTCTCAATTTGATTTGTCTTCCGCGATTCTACCCGATGCAACACCGCCTTGTCGCGGCGTCATCCCGACGCGAATCACCCCGTCCATGGGATGGACTACAGGCATCAGCCTGCGTGTGTAAACTCGGCTTTAGGTTCTACTGCGAGTAAAGACAAACCACTCAACGATTGGGTCCGGTACCGGCCCAACCACTAGGCAATTAACCGGGGGGCGGTTAATTGTCAAGGACTTATGCCACTGATCGCGCGAGAAAATCCCCCAAACCTGGCATTCTTGAGGAAGAGTGCGGGGCGGGCGGGGAGGGCAATGCCCGCCGCCGTCGAGGGACCCTGAATCCGAATCCAAAAAGTACAGGCAAGCCGCCAAAACACAACGACTTGCCCATGCTGTCTCAGGGTGTGTTTGATTACTTCAGCAGCAGCATCTTGCGGCTGGCGACAAAACCGGATGCTTCGAGTCGGGCAAAATAAATCCCCGTCCCGACCGGATGCCCATCGGCCCGATCGCCGAGCCAGTTGACCGAAACCCATCCCAACCCGGCCGCACCCTCAAATCGCCGGACCGGCTGGCCTAATACATTATATATGGTCAGACGCCAATCTGATGTCTGCGGCAAATGGAAACGGATCGTCGTTCCGGCATTGAACGGATTGGGGTAGTTCTGCTGTAATTGATAGCTCCCCGGCCGTGACCCAGCGCCGGCGACCGTCACCTCGGCGGTGACGATGGCTCCATCGGGGTCTCCCGCCTGCGCTTCGAACGCTTCGAGGTCGGCGTTCGCAGGCAGCGCCACGCCAAACAGCAGGTGCCGTCCGGCCGGCATCGAACCGCCCGAAGTGTCGCGCACGATCAGAGCCCGCAGGACACTGCCATCAACATTGGCCGACCGGGACAAGCCGGAAGGCAACTCGGCCCACTCGATGCCGCCGAAGCTTGCCTCCGCCGACAGAGAAACGAACACGCCGCCTAAGTCGACGGTGTTCTGTACATAGACATCGAGCCGATCGTGCCCGCGCTCGACGATGATCTCCGCGTGACCGTCGGAGTTGACAACCTTCGGCTGCACATCAGGGCAATTGACCGGGCTGGCGTCGCCGGCGATGATCCGGATCAGCAGGATCAAATCGGCCAGCGTCAGCACGATGCCGTCGCAGTTGACGTCGGATGCCAGGATCTGGTTCTGCATGTACAGCGGATTCCAGACACCGTTGCCGTAGATGAACCAGTTCGAGAACAGGACCGCGTCGCCGATGTCATAGACGATCCCGTTGAGATTGAGATCGCCGCGGTCGTCCTCGGGCGGGATGATGCAGATCGCGCCGTCGCAGAAGAGGATTTTGCGGATTGCCGTGAACTTGTCGCCGTCGAAACACGAATCGGCGACGCCCGTAAACGACAGATACGTCGTGTCGCCGTCGCGGTTGGAGATGGCGTTGTCCGAACAGACCATCCAGCAAAACCGGATCGGCACGCACTGCCCGATGAAGTTGCGATCGGGCGTCGTGTAAAACGAGATGAGCGCCAATGGTCCTTTGGGTTTGTAGGCGTCCTCCGACGGGTGCGCCGCGCCGTTGTTCATGTCCGCGATGCCGAGGATGCGGATCGACCCGCTCGGGCAGATAAAGCAGCCGGTCTGCGCGCCGGTACGGAAGGTGAAATACTCCCACTCGGCGATCGCGCTGTCCGCCGTGATCCCGGCAAACCCGAGCGCCGTCTGATCGTAGCACAGCAGGAAGTCGAAGCCGCCCATCTCGAGTGTCTCGATGACGCGCAGTTTGACGGAGACCAGTTCGGCGTTGAGCGCCTGGATCGTATCGATGCAAACGATGAAGGCCGTATCGATCGACACGCAGATGAGCGCGGTGTCGCGATCATGCAGCCCGCAGGAATCGGCGACGTCGAAGATGAAACGATAACATCCGGTCGTGTCGGCGGTGAAACAGTGCTGCGCGCCCGCCGCATTCCGTCCCAGGATGGCCGAAAACGCGCCCGCGCCTTCCACTTTGGTGACCTCGAAAAGCTGGTCGGTGTCGGGATCGGTCGCGTCGACCGAAAAGCAAATTTGTGTCGGCGCTTCAAAGACCAGATCGTCGGGAACGCCCGTGATGCCCACGCTGGGCGCCTGATTCAATTGCACCACGACGTAGGTCGTGTCCACGTCGCTGGCGTTGCAGGAGTCCAGCGCCGTCATCTCAAAGCAGTAGACTCCCATCGTATCGGCATCGAAACACAAGATTCCCGTCCCCTGATCGATGCTACCGATGCCCTGCGTGATGTCGACGGATTTGAGATTGCCGTTCTCGTCGGTCGCCGCGATGCCGCCGATACAGATCGAGTCGGCTTCGCAGAGCAGGGCGGCCACCGTGTCGGGCACCGACAACTGCGGCGGCGCATTGATCGTTACGTCCACACAAATGGTGTCGGCGTCGGTCAGCCCACAGGAATCGGTGACCTTGACGCCGATGCAGAATTGGTCGGACCCGATCGGCGTGAAGCAGACACTATTGGCGACCGTATCGAGCACCGCGCCCGCCGGAGCAAATTGCAGCATCTCCGTCAGCTTGGCGGGACCGTCGGGATCGGAGACCGTGTAATTGACGCAAATCTGTGTCGGCGAACACTGGAAACGCGTGATGTCCGCTCCGAAAGCCAGCGTGGGCGGGCGGTTTAGTTGCACCGTGATGTAAATGGTGTCAGCGGCCGCACCGCCGCATGAGTCGCTGACCGTCATCAGAATCTTGTAGACACCCGCGGTATCGGGGGTAAAGCACACCTTGTTCAGTGCGGTATCGAGCTGCGCGCCGGGCGGCAGAATGGGTGCCTGCTCTGTGAGCTTCGCCGGACCGTCGGGATCGCTGACCGTGTAGTCGATACAGATCGGCGTCGGCGCGCATTGGAACGTCGTGAAGTCGGCGCCGAGATCGATTTCCGGGTTGCTGTTGAAAGTGACTGTCACCGCGACCGTGTCGGTATCCATCGCGCCGCACGAGTCGGTGACTTTCGCGATGATGATCGAGGTTCCGGCCGCGCCCGGCGTGAAACAGATGCGATTGTTCAGCGAGTCGACCTCGCCCGGTCCGGAGACGAGCACCACGCTCAGCCCCGAACCGCTATCCGGATCGCTAATGCCGTAAGGGATGCAGATGAGTTGCGGCCCGCAGACGAAAATATCCTGATCCGCTCCCAGATCGATTGTCGGCGGCCCGTTCAGGTTGACCGTCACGCAGACAGTGTCCTCGCCGGTGTCGCCGCAGGAATCGGTGGCGGCCACCGCAATACAGTATTCGCCCGCCGTCGGTGGCGTAAAGCACACACGGTCAAGCGCCGTGTCGATGGTTGCGCCCTGCGGCGCCAACGTGAGCAGCTCAGCGACAATTGCCGATCCGTCTAGGTCGCTCACCGTGTACTCGATGCAAATCTCGCCGGGGGCACACTGCGCGACGGCGCGGTCCTCGCCGAGCGACACGACCGGCGGATCGTTGTAGCGAACGGTGATATAGATGGTGTCATAGTCGCGGATGCCGCAGGTGTCTTCGACAAAGCCGCAGAGGCAGTAGACCCCGGCGGTGTCGCTGGGGAAGCAAATCCGGCCGTTGGGCAAATCGAAGTAGGCGTCATCGGGGCCGTTGCACAGCATCGGGTCGAGGTTGTCGCCGTCGGGATCGGTGATCGTGTAGTCGGCGCATACGGTCTGCGGCGCGCAGAGCGTCAGTTCGAAATCCGGCCCCAAGTCGAGCGTCGGCAACGTGTTGACATGCACCGTCACCGCGATCGTATCGCGGTCGGTCTCCCCGCAGGGATCGAGGACTTCGACGATGATGGTGTGCACGCCATCGCCGGACGGTGTGAAACACACCTGATTGGCGGCCGTATCGATCGCGCCGGGACCGCTGATGTACGCTTCCACAAGACCCGACAACCCATTGGGATCGGAGACCGAATACGGCAAACATATCATGGCCGCCGTGCACTGATTGATCGTCGTGTCGTTTCCCAGCGTGATCGACGGCGGCTCGTTGGCTTCGGCCAGCACCGTGACCGTGTCGGTGTCCATCGCTCCGCAGGAATCGGTCACCTTGACGATGATCTGGTATGTGCCCGACGTGTCCGGGGTAAAGCAGACCGTGTTGGCGGCAGTATCGATCGTTCCGAACGCGCTGAGCAATTCCTCGATGACCGGCTGGGGACTGTCCGGATCGCTGACGGTATACGAGACGCAAATCTCGCCGGGCTCGCACTGAAAGACCGGCGCGCCGTTGTTGAGGTCCACCGACGGCGGCGAATTCAGACTGACCGTCGTATAAATCGTGTCACGGTCAAACAGCCCGCAGGGATCGACTACGCGCACGACCGATGTGACGATGCCTTCGGCGCTGCCGGGAACGACCAGCTCCCAGGTGCTCTGATCGACCCGACCCTCGCCGTTGGACACATGGATGAAGAGTCCGGCGGAGCCGTCGGGATCAGTGACCGTCAGCGGAATGCGAATGGAGTCGGGTTCGCACAAAAAGACGCTGGAATCGGGTCCGGAGACCGTCGGCGGAGAATTGACCGATATCGTGAAACTCACTTCACAACTGTCGATGGCGCCGCAGTTGTCGGTCGTACGGATGTCATAGGTAAAGTCGCCGCCCCCGGCCGCGACCGGGATGCACACGGAGTCCTCGATGCCGCTGGCGGCCAGACGCGACTCGGACACGCCGGGACCGTTGATGTCGACTAAGAGCGAATCACCGTCGGGATCGGTCGCGGTAAAGTAAAAGCATACCGTTCCGGAGTCGCACAGACTCGTCACAACGGGGGGACGGCACACCACTTCCGGCAGACCGCTGGGGAGACGGAAGATGGCGACCAGATCATTGAAGTCGGCGTCGGTCAGGAAGGGGAGATCCTCCCAAAACATGTAGAAGGCGTTCGGATCGGGCGTCGGGTAAAACTTGACGTGCGATTTTGCATCGAGGTTGAAGACTTTTTGCGAATACCAATATGTATAGGGGGCACGAAAGAGACACAGCCCGATGGAATCGACATTGCCGATGTCGAACGTCGATGTGTCGCCGGCGCTGGCCGGGCCGGGGACAATGATGACAGAACTGTCCTTGTTCCCGACACGATACCAACAGACGGCATTGGTATTCAGCGTGCCGGAATACTCGGCGATCAACTCGATCCAGCCGCACCCCGGGTCCAGGCCGAACGTCTCGAACATCAGAACGTCTGCCGTGGCGTCCAGACCAGTGCCCAGACTGTCGAGTATCTGCTGCACCGTCGGCTCGGCCGCGGTCAATCCCGCCGCCATGCGACCGAGGGAGTCGGCGAGCTTTTGATCGTACCAATCCGGGTGCGCACTCTCAGCCCCGAAGGCATCGGACACACCGGCTGTGAGCAGCAGCAGGATCGCGCCGAGAATGGCGTACACGTATATTGCGGCCCGTCTACGGGGATGATGGCAGGTCACAGACCCTCCGATGGGTAATGGCCATGAGAGACACGATTGGCGTCATGCCGCGAACCTTGCGAACAGGCGGCGCGTCCCTCATCATAATGAGGACCTTCGCCCGGAGATGGGACGTCCGCGTTACCGATTTCCCCACAAGCGTGAGTCACGTCCGAGCGGGCCGGGCATTCGGTTCGCTGAGGCCGCCGGTTCAGAACGGTTCGGCTTGGTACAGCAGTACGATTGGCCTCTTGTGTGACTCGATTGTGGATCCGACACCGGGCGGTGAGGGTCTGTCCTGGTGTCAGCCGTTCGCAGTAAACTGGGGTGAGGAGAACACTCCTTGTTCGCCAATCGGCGCAAATGAATGTACTGCTTAAAGGCAAAGTTGTCAAGACAGCGCGGTTAGCGCTGCGGTTCAACGGCATACACGTGGCGGAAATGTTGCGCATCGAAATGCACACATCGTCGGACCGCCGAATGGTCCGTTCCCCCCAACACGCCGGAAACCCGTTATCGAGCATAGGATTAATCATGACATGCTAACCCATTGTATTCAAACATCTTGATTCTCGTGACCTATTGGCGCAAACAGCGTACCATTGCTTCGTTGTCGGGGCGCCCGGCAGGGTCACTCTCAGGGCGGGCACCATTGGGTCCTTTGTGTTGTCCCAGGGAAAAGTTGTCACAAAATATAGCGGGCCCGATCGATTCGAGGGCCAGAAGGCGGGCATTACTGATGACCGGGAGAAATGCCGCACTGACGGCTGCGGCGATCGCAGCCGTCATCAGTCTCGCTGAACCGGCGACGGCCCAGTGGTACCTGCGCGGGCTGGACGACCGGCCGATTCTCGAGATTCGCGGGGAGACCGCGGATACGACGGCGCTCGGCACGGACCGTTATGTCGAGGACAACTTGGATCATGTCCTCCGCCGGCATGAGTGGGTGATCGTCAACTTCTCGGCGTACTGGTGCCCCGACAGCGATCGCTACAACTCCCATTACGCCAGGGCTGCGGTGCAGGAAGAGTTCGCTGCGATTCGCTGGTGCTGTGCCGACGTCGATGGCGTGCGGGGAAACGAAAATTTCCGCGAACGATTCGCATTGCCTGGTGTGCCGACGACGATCCTGTTTCACAACGGCATGGTCGCCTCGGCAGCGGACAACTCGACGGCGGTACTGGACGGCCACGAGGGCGACAAGGGATATGACGATCTGATCGAATTGCTGCTGCGGTTCTACATCACCAGCGAAGTTCGGGAGCCCGACAGGTAGCGCGACGAAGTCATTCCCGCCGACCGCAATAGAAAACGGGCGGATCAATCGATCCGCCCGTTGATTGTTGACGCACTGGGGCGACGCGGCTTACAACATCTGCTTCATCAGACGCAGGGCCATGCGGTTGAACCCTTCCGGGCCGGGCGCGCCGGCGAGCCGGATGCCCTTGTGAGCGCGCAAGTCGGCATGGTACTTGCCATCGGGACGCTTCACGGCGACGGCAATCTCACACTCCTGCATCATCGCCCAGTCGTTCGGGCTGTCGCCGAAGGCGATGGTGTGCGGCTTGGCCGGTTCCACGCTCTGATACCAGCGGACTAACTCGCGCACCGCCTTGCTCCTGTCGGCCTTTCCGGTCAGATGGAAGAATCGCAGGCCGGGCAATATGTTCCAGCCGTTGCTGCAGATCGCGCTGACGTGCCTGTCGATTTCCGAATCGGACAGGCGCGGATTAAACAGAAACGGCTCATCGTATTCGCGCTTCTTGGCGAGCATCGCCGCCGCCAACGGCATGTTCGCTTCGCGGGAAATCTGCTGCGGCGTCCAATCGCCGAATCCTTCCAGTTTCACGCCCGCCGATAAACGGTAGTCGATGAAATGCTTGCGCACTTTGTCGTATGATGTTCCCAGCTCCCTGACCCAGCAGCCGTTGCGCTCGGTCGCGCCGCGCGGACACTCGGCAATGACCGATTTGGGCCAGAAGATCGCGCCGCCGTGCTCGGAGATAAACGGCGCCTCCAGTCCCAAAAGCTTCTGGATGTGACGAATTTCCGCGCTCGTTTTACTGGACACCAGCACGAGCGGGACATTGCGGCGTTTTAACTCGCGAACCGCCGCCTGCGCGGGCTCGAACGAGTAGCTGTAATAATCGAGGATCGTTCCGTCGATGTCGCTGAAGAAAACGAGCCCGGGTCGTGCGGGCGGGTCGGTGCGACGTTTGCGTCCTGCTTTCGGCATCCAAATCCCCCGCAAAAACGTAACGTAATGACGACAGTGTGCGAATATATGCGAGTCAAGACCCGATTGCAATCAAAAACCGCAACCGTCGCGATGCGATTGCACGTGTGCCGACAAATCTTCTGCTGCGCCGCACAAGTGCCCGGACGTCTCATTGCGTGAGATGATCTCAGTGGCCACGGACGCGTTAACCGTTGTGCCCACGCCGGATGCTTGACAACTGAGTGCGAAAGCATTATGACTGTGACGGCATCCGGTGGGATTGCGAAATCCGCCGGGAAGACGGTGAGAATCCGTCGCAGCCCCGCTGCTGTCAGCGGCTACGAAGGCGGCGGTCCCGTGATTGCGGGACCTGTCCACTGAGAATACTTCTCGGGAAGGCGCCGCCGCAGGTTTGAAGCCGCAGAGCCAGAAGACCGGGCCGGATGCATAAGCGGTCGACTGACCGCCAACATTGTCGACGCCTTCGCGGGAGGGCTCGGGATGTGCGGCATGCATCCCCGGTCTCCGCGGACCGGGTTTTTTTCGGTCCGCGTCCACCATTTCCCCGGCATCGAGGACGTTGCGGTCGGTCTGACTGGTCGAGGGACCGATGACTGCGCCCGCATACGCGTCCGCCTTGTTTCTCACACTGTGTGCCGCCCCGGCGGCACCGCGCGCGGCACACGCCGACAGCGCGGACTCCAATCGCGTCGCGATCGCTGTCGCCGCCGCGCATCCGATTGCGACTGCGAACAGCCGCGATTCGTCGCTTCTCCTGCCGGTCGCATCCGTTGACAATCCGGTTTCGCTTGGACCGCCGGTCATCCTGCCGCCGATCCAGGTCGAGGGCGTACGCACACATCCTGATGTTGTGCGTCGCATCGAGCCGACACGGATGCAGAAGTCGACGGCACGAACGCTCGCGGATATGCTCCAGACGATCCCCGGCGTGCGCGCGTACGGCACGGCGGAAACGCCCGGAGGCATTCGCGTCAGTGTCGGCGGTGAGCCGCCGCACCGCGTTGCGATTCTCCTCGATGGTCTGCCGTTGTCAGGCGGACCGGATGGTTCGGTCGACGTTTCCACAATCTCTCCGGAGGCCATCGCGGCGATTGAAGTCCGGCCGGGAGCGCAGTCCGCGGTGGTCGGTGATGCCGGTGTCGGCGGTTCCGTAAACTTCATCACCCGCGAGACGGCCACACTGCCGCGGCTCCAAATCTCTGCGATTCGGGGCGAGGATGAATCCGACGGCGAATCGATGACGGTGCGGTGGGATGCATCCGGGATCGACGCGGCGGTCACGGCCGAGCGTCTGAAGCACGGTCCCCGGTTTGAGTATCCATCCGGAGATTCGACCGCCGTTCGCAACGATATCCGTCGTGATGTTGTCCGTGGATTCACGCATGTCGGCATCGGGGAGCGATCCGCGCTGCGATTGGCGGCCTTTCACTACGATGCCGATCATGATGCGCCCGGCGAATTGGAAAACGCCACACCGGGGGCGACCAATGCGGACCGTCGCACGCGCATCCAGAGTGTTTGGGAGAGTCAGGCGCCGCTGGTGCAGCGTGTATCCGCCGGGTTCTGGTGGGAATCGACGCGCGAGGAGTATGAGTTTGCGCCCGCCACGCGCGGCATTCCGGAGCACGCAACTCTCCGCGAACGGTTTCTCGGATCGCGCGTTGCACTCGAGCCGCGACTGCTCCCGATACCCGTCGACCTCTCAGGCGAAGTGCGGCATCGGTCGCTGCATGGAGTCAACCACTTGCGCCCGGCGTTGTCATTCGGTTCACACGCGAGAACGGAGGGCGCCGTTCGCGGCGGGGTCCATGTGTCGCGGCACACGTTTCTGGGCGAACTGTCGGCGGCGCTGCGCGGCGCGGGCGATTTCTCCGATGATGCCCCGCCGGTCGTCACGTCGGGCATATCGCTCTCGCTGGCGCCCGTCGCCGGTGTTCAGATTCGCGGCGGCTGGGGCGAATCGTTTCGCCGCCCGCTGCTGACCGCTCTGCACTGGAAGGCCGACGCGTGGACGGTCGGCAATCCCGGCCTCAGACCGGAGCGAGCGGCGGAGTGGAACATCGGCGGCGGTTGGTCGCGCGGCCCGCTGTCCGTCGACACACGCTACTTCGAACGCGACGTGCGCGACATCATCGTCTGGGACAAACGCGGCGTTCCGGCGCGTTACACGCCGATCAATGTCGACCGCGCGCTGATCATCGGACGCGAAGATCACGCGCGGCTGTCGATCCTGCGCGATATGATCTCCCTCGAATACGCGCACAGCGTCAATGGCTCCTATGACAAGAGCGGCGACCGCAACTATTCGGACAAGGAACTGGTGTTCACGCCGCGCCATGTTCACCACGCCTCAATACGGGGTGTCCTTGGCCGAGTCGCGCTCGAAGGGCATGGGCTTTGGACGGGGCGGCGCGCGATCCTGCGCTTCAATTCCAAGTGGCTGCCCGCCGAACGGTCGTTCGATGTGCTCGCCGCCGTCGATCTGCGGCGGCGCGTGCCCACGGTCGTCGCGCGTGCCCGCATCGACAATCTGACAAATGAACGACTCGAGCCGCTGCCCGGTTATCCGTCGCCGGGACGCACCTGGACGCTCGGCGTGACGGTCGGACTGTGAGGATGCAATGATGGGAACGATGAGTGGTGCATGCGGGAGATTGATGGTCGGCCGCCTGACAGCGGCGCTCCTGGCCGCGATGATGTCGGCGGTGAACACGTATGGCATCGACGATGTCGACCGGCTGTATGTCGTCGATGGACTGGGCGAAACGCTGACGCTCGTCGACCGCGCGGGTGATTCGGTCGCGGTCAATGTCATGACGCTCGGCACGGTTCCCAACCGCGTGCGAAGGCACGGGGCCAATCTGCTCGTTGTCAATTCGGTGTCCGATGACCTATGGGTGATCGACCCGGCAGATTTCTCCGTCGTCCGGACCGTCGATTTCCCGGCCGGCGACAATCCCTGGGACGTCTGCGTCGTCAACGACACGCTGTGCGCGGTATCGATGGTGCTCAGCAACAGCGTGTTGTTTCTCAATCCCAATAGCGGCGACACATTATGGCGCGTCGCTGTGGGCTTGTCGCCGCAGGGGATGCTGGCGCACGGCCAACGGGTGTGGGTTGCGAATACCGGGTTTGATTACGGCACGTTCGAGTATGATTCCGGCACCGTGTCGGTTGTCGATTGGACACTGCAGAGCGTTTCCAACACGATCGCCGTCGGAACCAACCCGCAATCTGTGGCCATGGCTTCTGATGGCACGATCCACACCGCCTGCACCGGAAACTTCTTCGACCGCTTCGGCGTCGTCTATGTGCTCGATACCGTCACCGAAACCGTGCTCGACTCGATGCCGACCGGCGGTTTTCCCTCGGAACTGGTGATCGGACCGGACAAGCGCGGCTACCTGGCGGCGGGCGGGTTTGTCGCCGGCGGTGAAATCTACGTCTACGATGCCGACACGCGCGTGGTCATCCACAGTTCGGCGAACCCGCAGTTGTCGGCCATCGGCGTGTTGTATGTCGTGCCGCGTCTGGAAGGCGGCGTTACGGCGCTGTGTTTCGGCGCCGACGTGCTGCTCGAGCACGATCAGTCGGGAACGGCGGTCGATTCATGGAATGTCGGCGATGGGCCGGTCGCGGCTGTCCATGTCACAAACCGGATTCCCGGCGACATCGTCGCCGACAGCATCATCAACGTATTCGACGTCGTCGCCGCCGTCGAAATTGCGTTTCGTGCCGGCGATCTTCCCGAACGACCAGGCGTGGCCGATGTCAACGCGGATTGTGTCGTGAATGTCTTCGACGTCGTCGCGATGGTCGATGTGGCGTTCCGAAACGGCAGCGGACTTCTGTGGGGATGCGCACAGTGAGCATCGGGACGGTCTTGCGGTCACGCGCCGTCACTGCGTTGCCGGTCGTGCTGTTGCTGCACGGCTGCAATGGCGGCGGACAGTCAGACATCGCCGCCAGAACGGAGCCGATCGCCCTGGCCCCCGGTGTTCTGCTCGTGGAATACGCAGCGGATTCTGCCGACACATTCCCGTCGTGGGTTGACGATTCAATACCGGCGTTGCAGTGGCTACGGATGGCAACCGACAGCGCCGGGATTCCACTTGAGGTCAGGGAGTATCCGTTCGGCACATTGGTCGAACGCATCGGCCCCCGTCGCAATGGTGACGGCGGATACTGGCTCTACAAAGTCAACGGGGCGATGGTGCCGCGATCGGCCGATGCGCACCGTATCGCATCGACCGACACGGTCTTGTTTTTCTTTGACGAGCGGTGAGTCGTAGAGCGAGCCCGATTGCCATCGATGGCGCAGTCCTGTATCGGGTGCTCCGCGTCAATGTGGAACTCGCGGTGCGACTGGACCCCTTACGTTGGGGACTCAAATCCCGCACGGATCACAAAAGACAGTCGCCGGGTCGCCGCTGCGGAATGCCACCTCCACAAACGCCACCACGTCGAAGACATTCGTAACGCCGTCGCAGTTGGCATCGGTCTGCTCGCGCGGACATCCGAGATCGAAGACCGGCGGCGCGCTGCGGAATCCGACATCGACTGCTTTGACGACATCGAAGACATTGGTGACGCTATCGCACTGCGGGTCGGTGTGGCAGGGGCACGTGCACGTCGGCCCCGAGGGAAGCGTCAGCTTGAACATCGACCGCCCGTGCGTGCCCGCAACCAGTGTGCGCGTGCTGTCGTCGTAGGCGAGGTCGTGCACCGGCGTGATCGGCATGCCGGTGCCCAGCGGCAGCCATCCGGCGCCGAGGTCCTCGGAGTAGTAGACCCCGACGTCACTGCCGAGATACAGCGTCGAATCCAGATCCGGATCGACGATGACGTCGTTGATCGGCACATCCCCCAGATCGCCGGTGATGTCGTCCCAGTTCTGCCCGTAATCCACCGTGCGAAAGATGTGGGGCAGATAGCTTCCATCCTTATATCCGGAAAACGTCACGTACGCGATCGCTGCGCCGTGCGGGTCGGGCGCGACGCGCGTCACCCAGCGATTCGGCAGCCCGGCATTGACCTGCGCCCAGTTGTCGCCGCCGTCCTGCGTCACCCAGACATTGGCATCGTCGGTGCCGACCCAGATGACATCGGTATTGGCCGGAGAGACATCGATGGTCGTGATCGTGCCGAAGGCGAGGTTGCCGCCGCCGGGACCGTCGGTCAGATCGCCGCTGATCGCAGTCCAATTCACCGCGCCGTTGGTCGTCTGGTAGAGAATGTTGGAGCCGTAGTAGAGGATCAGCGGATCGACCGGGTCCATGGCGAACGGTGTGTTCCAGTTGTGACGCTCGCCGCTGTAGTTCATGCCGCTGGTGGCCGTCATGAACGTCAGTCCGCCGTTCGTCGAGCGGCGGAACACGCCGTTCTGATATTCGGCGTAGATCTTGTTGGCGTCGGTATAGTCGACCAGCACATAAAACCCGTCGCCGCCGTTGATCACGGTCCAGTCGTTCAATGATCCGCCCAATGTCCGCATCGTGCCGTTGTCCTGCGTGCCGCCATACAGCCGGTGCGGGTTGAGATGGTCGATGCCGATCGCGTAATACTGCGTGTTGGGCATGTTGGCGAGGTTTGCAAATGAAGAACCGCCGTTGTCGGAATAGTTGACGCCGCCGTCGCAGCCGTTGTACAGATTGTCGATGTCCGTCGGATCGATGTACAGGGCATGATGGTCGACATGCGTTCCGGCATCGGCGGCAAACCAGTTGGCACCCTCGTCGATCGACTTGTACATCGTCACCCCCAGCGAGTAGACGACCGTCGGGCTGCCGGGTGCAACGCGCACCTGACCGAAATACCAGCCGAATCCGCCCAGCGAGCTGAGTATGGCTCCGTCGTTGGTCTGCGCCCAGGTAAACCCCAGATCCGTGCTGTGGAACAGGCCGATCATACCGCCCGGATGGTCGCAGTAGGTCGCGTACGCGTGATTCGAGAACGGGTCGATGGTGACGCCGATGCGGCCGACCGTCGACGAGGACAACGGCAGGCCGTTTCCGGGGAAGCCCGCTCCATCCAGCAACGTCCAGGAATCTCCGAAGTTACCGGAGTGCCAAATGCCGCTGCCGAAACCGCCCACGCGCCGTTCCACCGGATTGCGCCAGCATTCCCAGGTCGCCGCGAGGATGACACCGGTCGGATGCAAGGCGATGTCAATGCAGCCCGTCGAATCGTTGACGAACAGCAGGTGCTCCCAGCTCTGGCCGCCGTCTTGCGAACGGTAGACGCCGCGCTCCGGATTGGTCCCGAAGAGCTTTCCCTGCACCGCGACAAAGATGGTGTCGGGACGGTCCGGATCGATGACAATGCGCCCGATGCGGTAACTCTCCGGCAGACCGACGAAGTTCCAGGTCGCTCCGGCATCGATGGACTTGTAGACGCCGGTGCCGTCGTAGGTGTCATTGGCGCCGTTCGCTTCGCCGGTTCCGACATAGAGGATATCGGGGTTGTCGGGATGGATCGCGATCGCGCCGATCGACTGCGTGCCTGCATCATCAAAGACCGCCGACCACGATGTGCCGAAGTTCGTCGACTTAAAGACGCCCCCGGCGGCGCTGGCGGCATAGATCACTTCCGGCTCCAAGGGGTGCACGGCGATATCGGTAATGCGTCCGGGAATGTTGGTCGGGCCCGCCTCTGACCAAGTGAGTGTATCGAGATCTTTCTCCAACGAACGGTCGGCCCGCTTGGCGCGCGCCGTTTCCAGCGCCGCGACATACTCCTTCATCGGGATATCGATTTGCGGGTAGGCGCGCTGGACATAAAACCAGTCGCTGGGACGGCGCTCGGCCTTGGGCACTTTGCCGCGATTGTGCTCCATAAAGTGGGCAATGCGGGCATAATAGCCCTCCGGCGGTCTGTCACCCGGCCGTGGTGTAAGCAAGACAATCGCAATGAGCAGGACTAAGGCGATTCCAAAAGTGAGCGTGAGACGGCGCACGGCGACCTCCCAGACTGTTCATATGGTGAGCGCACGCCCCTGTCGCGTCGCCGCGCACCACGCTTCTTCTTATCGACCTTCATGCCGGACAGCTTGCGGAACGGATCATCCTACGGACAAGTAAGCCCACTCTCGGGGCTGCACGGCCCAATCTACCCCAATCTCCCGATTTGGCAACACCTGTTGAGGGTTGCCGATGGGACATGGCAATCCTATCTTTGTGGATTCACCGCAGCGGTGGTTCGGCTTCGCGCGCCATAACGGGAGATGGAATGGGACCGATTGCACAGTTCATGCAGCATCACTTTCGACACTTCAATGCCGCGGCGGTCGTGGCCGCGGCCGACGCCTGGAACCGGCATTTGGACAATGGCGGCCAGATGCTGGTCACGCTCGCCGGGGCCATGAGCACCGCCGAGCTGGGGATTTCATTGGCCGAGATGATTCGCCGCGACAAAGTTCATGGCATCGTCTGCACCGGCGCGAATCTCGAAGAGGACGCATTCAATCTCGTCG